>Ga0208522_1000493_pt1 | contig 26718 bp, 35 predicted proteins | sample ETNtaG_25_FD_185763 | JGI IMG/M metagenome (GOLD analysis project Ga0208522, IMG submission 185763) | Marine microbial and viral communities from oxygen minimum zone, Eastern Pacific Ocean - ETNP201302SV86 (SPAdes) (version 2) | ecosystem: Environmental > Aquatic > Marine > Oceanic ... | reverse complement strand
AAAGAGAATGTTAGAAAAATTATTAATAATTTGCTGCTATTTTGATTATCATCCCAGAACCAGATTGGTGGATGTGAAAATTGGATTTGGACCTTCAGGCAAGATTGAAAAGGTTGAATGTAAGATTTGCAAGAAAGTTTACATTCGTGACAAAAAAACAATTAATCCGACAATAATTCTTCTAATCATTTTATTATTTGTCATAGTTATGTTGCTCTTATAGTTGCCAGCATATATTGAGAGATATTAAACTTAATTTTATCTGAGGAGGCAATATGTCAGTAGTTAGAGTTACTACTATTAATTTTAAGACAAAAGAAGCAGCAGACGACTTAGTTAAATCTTATTGTGAAGACGCACCGACCGAGTTTCCTGAAGCGGAACAACTTCTGCAAATAAGAGTGGATGACACGACGGTGATGGCCGTTTCCTTGTATGAAAATAATGAAGCAATGGAGAGGGCTTCAGCTGCAAGAAGCAAGCGAATGGGTTCAAATCAAGACCAATTTGCTTCCGTGGACACAAAAGTCGGAACAGTGGAATTGAATCATTCAAAAGCCTAGACAACTTTATTTCTACAATAAAAAATCAATAAAAGGAGATATTTATGGAAACTGGTTTTAAAGAACGATCATTCAAATTAATTTATTGGATTATGCTCATTTTTCTGGCTGGAGATACGATAGATACGATTTATCGTACAGTCACTGGTTTTTTTGGAGATGGCACAACTTTTCCAGGAAGCGACATAGTCGTTAACCACACCTCATCAGACATGGTTGTGTTTCTAATCATTATGATTGGAGTGATTTACGGGATATATCTTTTATACAACCTTAAAAAAATCGGTGGTTACTGGGTCGTAGGTTCAAACATTGTGTTTATAATTTATGCCTCAATATTCGGTCCAATCGCTGAAGTCGGTTTTTCTACAGTCTTGCCAATAATGGCTCTTTATTTCTCTATTTATGTTGTTTTAGTTATCGTTGTTCCCTGGTACTATTCGGATAAATTTGAATAAAATCGACTAAGAATTAATTTATTTTTTTAAGGATAGTAGCGGGAGATAAAGCTCCCGCATTGTTTTAGATGCTTACACTTCAATCGGACTTAATTCCCACACTTGAACACTTTCAACACATTCATCAAAAATGGATTTTGCTATCGGATTATTACCTGCAGCAAATTCTTTCAAACCTTCTTCGTTATGCACGGAGATTTTAAACATAACATAACTTTTGTCTGGCGCTATTGCGGGAACCGTTTTTTCAACATGGGCAACACTTTTTCTTACGCCCATTCCTTCATCAGACTGCATCCATCCCATGAATTTTTCAAACATTCCATCTCCCGATTTAAATTTTAACAGTGCGATCATTTCTTTTTCCATAATTCCACCCTTTCCATTGTAAAAATTGATCTATATCAAAAAAATGAAAAAAATGTTATATTTCTCTAAAAAAAAAATGTTACACAGTTCTAGAGCTATACTGGCCCTTAACGGGATAGTTATGATGCTGATGGGTTTGTCATTCATAATCTTTGCCAAGAAAATGACAGTTACGATATTTCCAAGTGTTATTTCAAATCCAGAAGCACTGGAGGTTGGTATAACCCTTAGATATCTGATGGGCGCGGGATCAATTATGATAGGCATAATTTTATATTTAGCCCGCATATCAGTGAGATCGGGGGCTCAGAGACTCTTGCTTGGATCAGGCATAGGTTTTTTTCTGATATTTTTTACTGGTTTATTTATTTTATTAAGCGGCAAAGGAAACATCCCTATTGTAGCCTTACTTATCTATCCCTTTTTAGGTTCATTATCGTTGTACGTTTCAACCAGAAGGTATCAAGAATAATTATTTTCCAAGAAAAATTAAAAATAAATTTAATTAACTATTTTTTCCGTTTGATCTGGGCACCAGATTTGAAATTCACAGTTATTTGGAAAATACTGTGTTATTCTTGATATGAAAGTGCCGTGACTGATAACCGCAATTTTTTCTTCATCTCTTCCATCAATCCATTTTTTGAATTTTTTTACACGCGCATTCAGATCTTGTATCGATTCATAATTTATTTCTTTCTCGTCAATGGGAACATCATTATTCCACCAAAATTTTCGCAATCCAGAAAAATCAAAATTTGCAAATTCTTTCTTAAGCACATCTGGTTGTCTTCCTACGTCAGAAGAGTCATTTAAATATTCACGAATAAAAGACAGGACGACCGTGTTTTGAATTGGTCTTGGAAACATATATTCAAACGTTTGCAAGGCTCTCGTTAAAGGTGAGCAAACAATTAAATCAAAATCAATTTTATCCAATATCTTTTTGGCTCTGGCAGCTTGCTGCTTTCCTAAATTCGTAATGTGCGGATCATAATAAAAAGTCTGATAATCGAGATCAAGTGATGCATTCGCTTCAGATTGTGCGTGACGAATTAAATATACTTCCTTTTTCATTTTATTTCGATTCATTGGTTGTAAAAAATCAAATATTATGAACTATTTAATTCCTGCAGTCATAAAGCTTTGCACAAATTGTTTTTGAAAAATCAAGAAACCAATAAATAATGGTGCTGAGGTCATTATTGTTGCTGCATTAATAGTTGACCATTGAATACCAGCATCAGCCATAGAAAAAATACTTAACCCAACTGTTAATGGTCGTGTTTCAACTGAATTAGTAATAATTAAAGGCCATAAAAAATTATTCCAATGGTGACTTACTGATACCAATCCATAAGCAACAAATGTTGGTATAGAAAGAGGCACATAGACACTCCAAATTATTCTTAAAATACCTGCGCCATCAATTCTAGCGGCATCATCTAATTCTCTAGGAACAGTTTTAAAGGTTTGCCGTAATAAAAAAATACCAAAACCTGATGCCATATATGGGAGTCCTATTGCTAAAATTGTATCAACCAATCCCAGTAAACGCATTGTTTTATAATTTTCAACCAATAGAATATCTGGCATAATCAGTAGTTGTAAAAGTACCAAAGAAAATAATAAATTTTTAAAGGGAAATTCAAAACGAGCAAAAGCAAAAGCAGCAAGTGTACAAAAGAAAAATTGACATAACAGAATGAGAGTTACAAGAATAACAGTATTAAATAAATATCTTGCAAAAGGTGCTTGGGACCAAGCATCAATAAAGTTGTAAGTAGTTAATGGGGCAGTTAGATCAAAGTTTGCTTCAAATTCTGAAGGGTGAATAGCAGTCCAGATAGCGAAAGCTAAAGGTATGATCCACAATAAAGCTAACAACCAAGCCCCAATAAAATTTAAATAATCAGAATATATTTTGGATAGAAATTTCATTGATAATGAACCTTTCTATCAAGAAAAAAAAATTGTCCGATGGCTAACAAAGATAGTAAAAAAATTAAGACAACAGTTAATGTCGAACCATAGGCTGTATCCCAAAAATAAAATGCAACTTCATAAATATAATATAATAATAAATTGCTTGCATTATCTGGACCACCTTCAGTCATTATAACAATATGATCAACTAAACGAAAAGAATTAATAACAGCGTTAACCGAAATAAAAAGTGTTGTTGGCATTAGCAGTGGAAAAGTAATTTTTCTAAATATATACCAATTACTAGCTCCTTCAATCATAGCCGCCTCCCGCAATGATGGAGGAATAGCTTGTAGTCCTGCTAAATAAAATATCATAAAAAAACCTGCTTCTTTCCATATAGAAACAATCATCACAGCCCATAAAGCAGTATCTTCAGATCCAAGAAGATTCAAATTTGGTAAATTAAAAAAACTTCTAATTTGATCAATTAATCCAAAACCAGGTGTGTAAAAAAATAACCAAATGTTACCAACTGCTATTAAAGGTAAAATTGTTGGCATAAAAAACGAGAAACGCAAAAAAGGTCTTCCTATTATTTTGCTATTTACCCATAAAGCCATAATCAAAGATAAAATAATTGAAGATGGTATTGTTCCAAACGCGTACCAAAGATTATTAGAAATAACTTTCCAGAAAACAGGATCATTGATTAATGTGTCATAATTTTCAAGGCCAACAAATTTAGTAGGCCGTTTTCCACGAGGTGTTGAAAAAAAACTAAATATGATTGTTTTTACAGCAGGAATATGCGTGAAACTAATCAAAAGTATAAACCCGGGGGTTAATAGTAAGGTCACATAAATTAAATTAAGTTTTTTATTCATATAGAGAATAATAATAAATAACGGCGCTGATTAAAATTTAAAAGCGCCGTTATATGAAAAGATTATCTGTAATCTTTCAGTATCTTATCAATTTCTACTTGAGCTTGACTTAAAGCTTCCTCTGCTGATGTTTTTCCAGCTACCGCTCCTTCAAGAGCATTGTTGAATATTTTTGTAACTCTAGGATTTTCATATGTTGAAAATTCTGCACCAGCATATTGCAATTGTTCCTTTGCAACTAAAGCAGGAGGGAAGTCAGCTGCATAACTTTTCATTGCATCAGTTTCCCAAGCATCAAAACGTGGAGCTACATAACCTGTTGCCATACACCAAATTGCTGCTTGATCAGCCGAAGTTATCCATTTTACAAAATTTACGGCTTCTTTTTGTTCTTCTTCAGATATGCCTTTAAAGATGTAAAAATTTCCGCCACCGGTTGGTGCACCGTAACTTTTATTTGCAGGAAGCATTGCTACACCAAAATCAAATGGAGCATTTTTTCTTACATTTGTTAAGTTACCAGTTGTAGTCCACATCATCGCAGTTTGACCTTCAAAGAAAGCTTTTGGAGTTGGCCCCCAACCAATTACGTCAGGGCGCATTGCTCCATGCACCATACTTAGATCCATCAAATATTGAAGAGCTTCTATCATCTCAGGGGTATCTAAATAAGTTTCAGTCCCAAGACCATTAGTAATTTTTGCACCATTTTGATATGCCAATCCACTAAATAACCAATAAGGAAAACCTTGGGATGGAATTCTTATACCATAGCGTGTTACGTTACCATCAGCATCTTTTTTAGTCAATTTTTTTGCAAACTCAACTTGTTCTTCCCAATTCTTTGGAGGAGTGTTAGCATCAAGACCAACTTCTTTAAAAGCTTCCTTATTGTAATAAAGTACAGGTGTTGATCTTTGGAAAGGTATACCATAAGTAACTCCATCAATTTGACTATTCAACATGAATGCTGGAAAGAAACCACCTATCCATGATTCTTTATCTTCTGCACTAACTAAATTATCCCACGACATAACCAAATCTTCATCAACAAATTTATACATATCAGTTGACAGCATCACTGCTAGTTGAGGAGGTTTACCCCCTCTTGCCGCTGTTAATGCTTTAGTAGTAGTGTCGCTATAAGAGCCAGCATAAATTGCATTGATATTTGCTCCAGGATTTAGCTCCATATAAGATTGTGTTAATTTTTCAATTGTTACTGCTGCCGTACCTCCGATTGCAACTGGAAAGTAAAAATCCAACTCAACTGATTTAGCTGAGAAACCCCCAAAAGAAAATAAAACAGCAAAAAAAATAAAAAACTTAAATATATTTTTTTTCATAATTCCTCCTATGATTTTAACCGTAAATTTAAGTTTAATTCTAAAACCTAAACAATGTAATTTACTAGTAAAACTTTTTACTTATCAACAAAAATAAACATTTATTTAACATTAAATGTCAACAACTAGATGAAAATGGTCACCTATAGAGAAAATATTTTGCTAAATATTGACTATGATGTAAAGGTGGCTAAATCAATTTATAAAAATATATTTAAATTAAAGTTTTCAATTTATTTTAATATGTAAGTATAAAATTCATGTATTTTAAATATTTATTATTACAATAATTTATTACCTTTTTTATTTATCAAAAATTTTTATTATAATTCTTTGTTTTTATTAATAAATATGCACAATAAATTGTTAAGTAATAAATTATGATGATAGGATTCTCTCTAAAGCCTAGAAATGCGCGAATAAGTGATTTTGAAAAACAACTAATTTATTTTGAAAATATTGGTGCCGAAAGCGTGGAGATACCACTTTATGAGCTAGATATAATTTGTGGCAAACAAATTGTACAAGATGAATTAATATTTTTGCAACAAACACTTAAGATCTCTAATTTAAATCGCTCCCTACATGGATCAATATCTGTCAATTTAATGGATGATGAATATTTAAATGATCATAAAGAAGTTTTAAAAAGAGATATAGAAATCAGTGAGGCCATAAACAGCTTGATACTCGTCACTCATTTTGGTTACACAAGTAAAAAAAATTACGAAAATAAAAATATTTACAATAAACTTTTAGCAAAGCAACTAGAGACGTATTATGAAATGGCAGAATATGCAAAGGCACACAATGTTATTCTTGCTGTTGAAAATTTATTTCCATTTACACAAAAAGATTATGCGCCCCTACCAAGTGAAATAGCTGAACAAATTTCATTGCTTTCACACTCTAATGCAAAGGTAACTATTGATTTTAGTCATGCTTATATCAATTGTTCCCTGAATAATGTTAACTATATTGAAGAAATAAAATCACTTGCTCCACTAACAAAACACCTTCATTTACATGATTCTTTTGGCAAGCTTAAAGTTATGGATACATACATTCATTCAGAAGACGTAACTTACGGTCAAGGTGATATTCATTTACCGTTGGGATGGGGGGACATTCCTTTCAAAAAAATTTTTTCTGATATTCAATTTCCTTCAAATATTATTTTAAACTTTGAGCTATCTCTTAGATATGAAAGATATTATAAAAAAAATTTTGACATTGCAAAAGAATTAATAAAGTTAAGATAGGGAAATTTTTTGAATAATAATTTTTTTATTTGTCAATTAAGCGATATTCATTTTACTGATGATTTTGATAAATTATTTAATCAAATAAATACTGCTGAACAGTTTAAAAAAGCAGTTAATTTTTGTAATAATTTAAACCCCCAACCAGATCTTTATATTATTTCAGGTGATTTAATTCATGACAAGCCACAATATTATGAAAATTTTATTAATATAACTAATCTTCTTCAAAAACCATACTACCTTATGATGGGCAATCATGATGTGCGGGATCAATTGCGCAAATTCATTTCCGATAAAAGTTTAATTGATTCTAATGGTTATATAAACTTTTCACTAAATAATCATCCGATTAGAATAATTTGTTTAGATACGGCAGTAGAAAATATGGTTGAAGGAGAAATTAGTATTGAAACAATGAAGTGGTTAAAAGATGAGTTAAGCAAGGATTTGAACAAAACCACAATCATTTTTATGCATCATCCCCCAATAAATATTGGTAGTCAACTATTTGATGATATTAAATGTAAAAATGGTAATGAATTTCTTCAATTTACTAAAGAATACCAAAATATTTCAAAAATTGTTTTTGGTCACGTACATTGTAAATTCAGTAAAAATGTAGAAAATCAGGAATTATTAAGCTGTCCTAGTTCGTCATTTCAAATTCCAATTGATGCTAAATCTCCAGAAAATCTTCTTATGGATAACTCTAGTTACATTCAATTATTTAAATGGGATAAAGACCTTAACTTAGATATTCATACAATAAATATTAACTAAGAATTTAGAGGAGTTTTATCAATTTCTTAATTCTATTTTAGGATTCATTGGTTGTTAAAAATCAAGTCATTTTAGGGGAAAAAAATATTTTTACTTTCTATTATTGCAATGAATTAAAAAATGCTGATGAAGAAAAGATGTCGATATCTATAATAAGGTAAAGAAATAATTATCAAATGATGGCATATCTTATTTTGGCGGACACCCACTCTGATATTAAAACAGTTATAAAAATTATAATTAAAATCATTGATACTTGAGTCCAAGCTAGGGTGTTAATGGAGCCATTCAACTGGAGACCGATTCCTCCAGCCCCCACCAGTCCCAAAATCGTTGATTCACGAATGTTAATGTCCCATCTATAAACCGCCACCCCCGCGATTGTAGGCAATACTTGGGGGATGATGCCAAATAGTATTTTTTGAGATGTTTTCGCACCAGTGGCTTCGACAGCCTCTACCTGCGAATGATCAATCTCTTCAATTGCTTCATATAATAGCTTTGCACAAAAACCTATTGAGCGCAGTCCAATTGCAATCGTTCCAGCTACTATTCCTGGACCTAAAATAAAAACCAGCATTAAGGCCCAAATCAAAGAATTCACGGACCGGGAAGATACAATAATAAAAAGGGCCGCCACCCTGAATATTTTATGAGGTGTCGTATTCCGTGCTGCTAAAAAAGCAACTGGCACGGCTATTATAATAGCGATCATAGTTCCTATAGTTGCAATATTAATTGTATCCCAAACTGGTTTTATTAACTTTGACGTGTAGGACCATTTTGGAGGCACCATTCTTACTCCGATGTCCGCAGCTTGCCTAGGTGCATCCTGAACAAAAAACCATACAGTTTTTTCTGATATTAATTGCCAAGCAAAAACTATGATGGAAACTCCAATAAGCCATCCCAGCCAAATAAGCAGTTGTTTTTTAGTTGTTCTTCGTTTCCAACTTAATCCTTTTTCACTTTCTATTTTTGGCATTACTGCACCCACTTTCTTAAATATCCAGAAACATATTCCAGAGACATTACTATGACTATTATCACTACAAGAATTGCGGCGGCCGTATCAAATTCATAACGTGCAAATGCAGTATTTAAAGTAGCGCCAATTCCACCACCCCCTACAATACCAACAACAGCGGACTCTCTAAAATTAATATCTAATCGATAAACTGATAAGCCTATCATTCTTGGCATCACTTGAGGCTGAATGGCGTAATTTATCCATTGAAACCAACTAGCACCAGTAGCCTTGATTGCTTCTGCCTGCTCTTCATTCATATTTTCTATATCCTCTGCTAAGAGTTTTGCAAAGAAACCTATGGTTCCAATAGATAGCGCAATGAAACCAGCAAAGGGTCCGAAACCAAATAATTTTACAGCAAAAATTGCAAGAATAATTTCAGGAAAAGTTCTTGAACCTGCAATCACCCCCCTACAAGATAAATATACCCACAAAGGAGCTAAATTCCTAGCCGCACCCAATCCAATTGGGACTGATAAAGCTATACCAGCGACAGTGGATATGATTGCCATCCACACACTTTCAAGGATTCCATCCCAAACCACTCCACGATGATCTGCAAAATTTGGTGGAAAAAATGAATCAAAAAATCTTTTACCACGAGGAATGCCCTTTATAAATCTCTCCACATCAATTTCCATACTCCCAAAAGCAGCAAATAGATAAATTAAAGCACCCATGATTATAGCCCACCTTAATTTAGAACTTTTTATAAATGGAGGCTTTCTCCAATGTCGAGGATATTTTATTAATGAAGTTTCTGAATTCATTTTTTAAATTATTTCTTCATCATCATCTTCAACTTTTTCAATCGTTGCTGACCAATCTTCTTCACCGTATATTTTGGTTAAAACATCCGGGGTAAGGCCATCCGGAGGACCATCATAAACAACGGATCCTAATTCCAATCCGACTACGCGCTGTGAAAACATTTGGGCTAATTGAACATCGTGTATATTAATGATTGCCGCCAATTCACGCTCTTCACATAATTCATTGATAAGTCGCATGATTTGTCTGGAAGTTTTAGGATCTAAACTTGCTGTTGGCTCATCAATTAATAGAAGGTCAGGGTTTTGAATTAAAGCCCTGCAAATACCGACTCTTTGACGCTGCCCACCTGATAATTCATCCGCCCTCTTATCAACCATATCCATCAAACCTACTCGGTCAAGCAGTCTGTATGCTTCCTTAATATCATCTTGAGGAAACTTACGAAAATAACTTCTCCAGAAACCAACATAGCCAAGCCTTCCGGACAAAACGTTCTCCATAACGGTTAGTCGTTCTACCAAAGCGTATTCTTGAAAAATCATTCCCATCCTACGGCGATTTTTTCTTAACTTTCTGGAAGATAAAGAGGTTAATTCTAAATCATTTAAATATACTTTGCCTGAGGTTGGTTCAACAAGACGATTAATGCATCTAATAAGTGTAGACTTACCCGCCCCTGAAGGGCCGATTAATGCTATTACTTGACTCTTTGGAATTTCAAGATCAACGTCTATAAGCGCTTGATCACCAGTCTTGTACTGTTTTGTTAATTTTTCTAAACGTAACATTCAATAATCACTCTGAGTTTAAATTATGCCCCTTAAAAAAAAGGGGCATAATTAATTTTTTGAAGAAATTATAAATTATTTACAATCGTAACTGACTTCGTTAGCTGCATCAATTTGACGGATAACCGCCCAATCAAATTTATGAGTTATGCCTATGAACTTATCTGCTTTTTTAAATTCATTGACAAAAAGTTCATCTTCACTCCATGGAAAAGTCCAAAAAGCGTTTTTCACTTTTGCGACTAATTCTGGATGTAAGTTATGCGCATGTCCATATCCAGTTGTAGGAAAGGTTGCCGATCTATAAACCGCTCTTATTGAACCTTCTTCAATCACCCCTCTTCGTATCATTCTATTTAATACAGAATTCGCAATAGAGGCAATTTCATAATCACCATTATAAACGCCGAGAATTGAATTATCATGCTTGCCTGAGAAGGTTGGCGTGAAATCTCTATCGGCCACTAAATCAAATTCACCCTTAAGTATAGCTGATGGCGCCTTAAATCCTGAATTAGATGTTGGGGCAGTAAAGGCCAATGTTTTACCTTTAATCTCAGCTGCAGATTGTATTGGACTGTCGGCTTTCACAATGATTTCCATTTCATAACCAAAAGAACCATCCATATATCCCATCATTGCAAAAGGAACAAAACCAGCGCAACTAACTGCTATAGGATTAGAGCCTGTGTTAAATCCTGCGATGTGCAATCTTCCGGATCGCATAGCTTCTAATTGTGCAGCATTTGACTCTACAGGGAAAAATACAACTTTTTTTCCAGTTGTTTTTGATAAGTGATCAACAAAACCATTCCATATATTCGCGTACACTGCCGGATCTTCAACAGGAGTGTAAGTAAAAATTAATGTACTTGGATCAATCCATTCATCTGGATTAAGAGGTAAATCGGCAGTTTGATCCATATTGCGATCACAGTAAGCATCATCAAGTGTGCCTCGATAACAATCTTCAGCATTGGCAATACTTCCAAAACCAAGAAAACTAACAACCAAAACAAGGATGGATTTTAATAATAAAAAATTAATAATTTTCTCATTGTTCATAACTATTTCCTTTCCAAAATAAAATTTTTTTATGGTCAGATGAGTATATACGTTTATATAAACACAGATACCAATTTATTACTTACAATGATAAAAAATTATTTAATTTTATTTGATATAAGTCAATTTTATTAAAGTTATGCGCTATATAGTTACTTAAAGAGAGTAATTTCTAATTACTTATATTATCTACGTTCGACTTCCTTAAATAGTAATTAAACTATTGCTTTCTTTTTTTAATATTGAAACTTACGGACAGTTTTTTGTTGTTTCCAAAACCTCTTTGATATGTCCGGAAACCTTAACCTTGTTCCATTGTTTGAACAATCTACCCTTGCTATCAATCATGAAAGTGCTCCTGCTTATTCCGAAATATTTTTTACCATACATGGATTTTTCAATCCAAATGCCAAGTTTTTCACACACATCATCTTCATCCGACGCTAAGGGATATTTTATTTTGTATTTTTCAGCAAATTTTATATTTCTCTCAATACTGTCTTTCGAAGCACCTATGATTTTAAAACCCAATTTTTTGAATTTGTTAAGGTTTGATTGAAAATCACAAACTTCTATCGTACAACCGCCAGTCATGGCTTTAGGATAAAAGAATAGAATTGCTTTTTTAATTTCAGAGGATTTTATTTCCGCATCATCAAAGAGTTTAAGTTTAAACTTTGGAAGTTTTTCCATATCATTACATTACCACTAACCACAAAAAATGTTGAGAAAAAACAGGATTGTGTGAGTAAGTAGAAAAAGAAATGAGTATTTTACTACTTTAATTATACAATTCAAATCATTTTGATTTTTTGCTAATTATATGCGGAATTGAAGTCAAACAACACCATTTATCCAGATTCATATTATTTTATATACGTACATATTTGCGCCTTGAAATAAAACGAATAAGTGCTAGCATAATATCTTAATAAACTATGGAGTATTTTAAGTATGATTCCACCAAAACCAGATAGGGTGGTGTCCACAACCGATCACAGTTCTTTAAACAATTAAGCAGACCTTTTTAAAAGGTTTCCAATTAGGCGAATAAGCCGAAATTTAACCCCATTCATCTCAATGTTGATGGGGTTTTTCTTTTCTTAATTCAACAAATCCAATATCTATTTGTGATGCAAAATGAAAAATATAAATTATTACTGGTGTTTTTTATTAATTACTTTTTGTAATATTAATCGCGTTTTCCCTGCCTCTGTTATCAGCTATTTCAAATGAAACTGCCTCACCTTCCGTAAGAGTGTCAATTCCAGCCTGTTCTAAAGCGGACACATGAAGGAATACATCGTTTCCTCCCGCGTCATTTTCAATAAATCCGTATCCTTTGGTCGGATTAAACCATTTAATTTTTCCGTTAGACATTCATAGTCCTTTCTTGTCGTTCATTAAATTGTAGTGAAATATATATATAAAGCTAATTCTTGATAATTCTAATCAGTACAAATGTGTTGGAGTTCATATAGGGATTTATTTTAAAAAATCAACTGAAAGATTGAATATACATATTCTACTAATTGTGAGGAATATTGAGGAATTTTTTTCAAATTGATAACCTTGTGACAATAAGATAATAGTTAATTATAAGTTATTCGAATGAAAAAACCCAAGTCAATTGACCTTTTCTCTGGATGCGGAGGTTTGAGCACTGGTTTTGAAAAAGCGGGTTTTGACAATGTTGTTTCAAACGACATCTGGGAACCGGCACAAGAAACGTTCTTGCACAACAACCCTTCCGGAAATTTCATCCTGGGAGACATTGCTCAGGCCAAGATCAAAAAAGAAATCATACATAAATCACTTGGTTGTGACGTAATTGTCGGCGGGCCTCCCTGCCAGGCCTACAGCTTGTCCGGCGGGAGAGATGTGGATGATCCCAGGGGGAGGTTATTTGAAGAATATTTGAAAATTGTAAAAAAAATTCGCCCGAAATATTTCGTCATTGAAAACGTCAAAGGAATATTGTCGATGGAACACGATAAAAATAATCTACCTCCTGGCGATCAAATAAAACTTAACAGAATTAAAACATTGGAAAAAAGAAGGTCATCCCTCCTTCTCAGGCGCAAGCAGTCATTGAACACGTCAAAAATTAAATTCACCAAAAGTGATTCAAGAATTCTGGAGGTGACTAAAGAGGAGTTGAAGAAAGTTAAAAAAAACACATCGGACTTGAGGGTCAAGGTGACCGATATGATCAAGGAACGGTTTGAAAAAATCGGTTACGACGTCAAAATGCAGGTTTTGAACGCCGCTGATTATGGCGTACCGCAAAAAAGGGAAAGGGTTATTTTCATAGGCGGATATGACGGTCTTCCAGTTAATTTTCCCGATCAAACATACCGAAAAAAAACAAACGGCACAGAAGATCTGTTCAAATCAAATCTTCAGGACTGGATAACGGTGCGAGAAGCAATTGACGATATAAAAGATCATCCTGAGGATATTGATTTCAATCACATTTTCACAAACTGCGGAAAGGAGTTCTTAAATAAAATAAAGAAAACAAAAATAGGAACAAGCGTCTACGAAGGCTATCGTGACGCCTATTACAGAAGCTATCCTGACGAACCAAGCAACACGGTCAAGGAAAACCACGGAGGGGTATTCATCCATTATGAAAAGAACAGGTTCATGACGCCAAGAGAACTCGCACGACTTCAATCATTTGAGGATGATTTCATCTTCAAAGGTTCAAAAAGTCAAATCCTTGTTCAGATAGGAAACGCCGTACCACCTAAACTGGGATTTGAAATCGCAAATACAATAAAAGAGCAGATTTAAATTACTTTAACTTTTTTTTGAAAATCTCGAACATCAAACCAAAAACAACCGACGCATCCTTCTGGAGATTCTAAATATTCAATATTGCCATATGTAAAAGATTTTTCAAATCCTAATTTTTTCCCATCAAATCTTTTATTTGTTTTCGCGCAAGTTTTACAATGCTGTCTTTTAGCATCATTAGCCGCTTTAGAAAGTGGTTGAAAATCAGACAATTTTTGGTTGATCAATTTTCCAATTCTAAGATCATTTTTTCTTCCGTTTTTATGATCCACCTCTGGTTTTGATGTTCCAAGTAGCAGGCATTTTTGTTGTTTGATTTTTTTTATCAGATCAGATCTAATTGATCTGTTTAATGAATACTTAATTCCACCACATCTATACTCTACAATTTTATTGCCTTCTTTTTGTTGATCTATCTTAAAAGGAAATCTTGAATCATCATTTCTTCCCCAATCACGACCATTTGCGTGTGATAATCTTGAATACTCCCCTATAAACTCCGAAATATTCACCCATTTACTGACCCCTTTTGCATTAGGTTTTGCAAGCTCTATAAATAATGTATTTTTAGATTTTTTTTTCATTTTAAATTTTATTAATTATCCTATTAGTGTTTTGTTTAAGCTTGCACTCCCATATCTTATAGACTTTCCAGCCAAGTTTTCTTAGTTTATTCTTGTTTTTTTCATCCCTTTTCTTGTTTTTATTTAATTTGTTAAGCCAGAATTTTTTATTAGTTTTTGGTATTTTGTATTTACCGCAGTTGTGATGATGCCAGAAACACCCATTCACGTTGATTACAACTCCGTGCTTTTTTAAAACTATGTCAGGACTTCCCGGAAGATTTTTTTGATGAAGCCTGAAACGATAGCCCTTTTTATGGAGGAAAGACCTCACGTAAAGCTCAGGTTTTGTGTTCTTGGATCTGATCAGGGACATCACTTCTGATCTTTTCTTTTTAGAAAAAACGTCTGCGCACATTTTAGATCTTCCTACAATTAAAATTGTAACATTAACTTTTTTTATCCCTTGATAAATTTACAATAAAATAATAGCAATTAATAAAATGAACAAAAATAAAAATATTGGACCCATAGCTCAATGGTAGAGCATTCGACTCTTAATCGACAGGTTGAAGGTTCAAGTCCTTCTGGGTCCACCAATTTTTTTCAGAATATGTCAACAAACCTGTTGATATTATGGTGGAGCTGAGGGGGATCGAACCCCTGACCTCTACACTGCCAGCGTAGCGCTCTCCCAGCTGAGCTACAGCCCCTTTATGGCTTGTAATACCTGAAAATTAGGGAGAATGTAAAGATGTAAAGACCCTCTTTAAATTAGAGAGTCTTTACAAATAAATAGTTACTCAGATTTCCTACTGTACATAAAAAACAAAACTGCAAAAACGGCAAAAAGAGCTATATTAATATAAGCGGTAGATCCTCCTGCTTGTCCTGTCATGACATGGTATGAAACCATTAAAAACCATAGAAGATTGCCTATCCCCCACAGCTGGCCTAAAGCAGAAAATGCATTACCGGCGATATCAGGTATGCGCCATGATAATAAAGCAATAAACACGATCGTAATTCCAAGAAACTGTCCCACAGTCTTTAGTGAATCAGACATAGTTAAACCAGCCATTTCAAAGAATGTGTTTGGCATAAAAATTATTCCAAACGCGTTGATTAAAAAAATCACAGCGGCAATACGAAATACTAGTTTTAAATCCATAAAATCCTCCTCAGTATTAATATTCATACTTTAACATTAACTGCAAGGAAAGTTGAGTTTATAGTGTAAATTCTTCCCCAGGTTGCAAGATTAATAGTTGTGAGTCTGATTCATTTACAAGGTTTTCATCAACAACTTGTTCAATCACATCAAAAGTATTGTAGTGTATTGGAACTATTTTTTTTGCATTCAACAATTGTACAGCCTTTTGCGCTTCCTTAATTCCCATCGTGAAATGACCGCCGATAGGAAGAAAAGCTAAGTCAAGTGGATACATCTCCCCTATTAATTTCATGTCACCAAACACCCCCGTATCTCCTGCATGATATATTTTCTTGTTATTATAAAAAATGACAACTCCACTTGGATTGGAGCTCATGGAATGAAAAGCTTGCGTAAATATCAATTCCAAACAGTTTAACTTGACTGTTCCGCCTATATTGCATCCAATTGTTTTTTCACATCCTTTTGAAGCCAGATCTTCTGCAGTTTCAACTATGCTGACAACTGTAGCTCCTGTATTTTTTGCAATTAGAGGTATGTCATTAACATGATCAAAATGATTATGTGTTGCAATAACATAATCAGCCTTCTCGATCTCCTTAGCTTTAATTGTGGCAAGGGGATTGTCATTCAGCCAAGGATCAATCAAAATACTCAAATCGTCTTCAATTTTAACTCCTGCATGACCATAATATAGAATTTTCATCAATTCATCCTATCATTAACCTCAAGAAATATAATGATTAAATATCCCTAGAGCTAATCAAATGACTCCACATTTCTTTTCCGTTATCAAATAACGGTGTATAATTATTTAATTTTTTATCCCAATCGCCTCGCATCATTTCTGAATCCAGCTGACCGGATTCCCAAACGGCTATGCCTAAAAGAATGATATATTCTTTAGGGCCTTTATTTTTTGCAATATCAAAGAGAACTTTAGGTTCTCGTGTAATGGTAAAATCATTGTTTGAAGATATGAAATCACTACTCTTGTAATCAGAGGAATGAATAAAAAAAATGTGTTGAGGATCCACAGGCCCTCCCCAATATACAGTGATTTCCTTTTCTACTATTTTTTCAGGTGGGCTCAAACTACTGCTGTTAAACAATTCTCTTATAGACAGTGTATCAATAGGTTTGTTAATAACTAAGCCTGCAGCCCCCTCTTCTTGATTGTGATAAAGCATAACAATCACAGTTTCTTTAAATCTAGGATCTTGCATAGATGGTTTAGCTACTAGAAGCTCTGTAAATATGCTTTCACTCAAAGCATTTTGCTGAAATGAAAAAAATAAAATTAGAAATAAAAATAAAAATCTCATTAAAATTATATTATCACCAGATAGGTTGTTTTTATATAAAAAGAATATTGGATATGCAATGTTGCCGATTGAAAAAACTCAAATAGGAACAAAAATCACTATTCTTGCTCGAGGTGATGAGACTGGGGCAACTGTTATAAAAGAACCTTTTGTAAGGGGTAGAGAAAAACAATAAATTTAAACAGTCTTATTATATCTCTTCTTTTGATGAAAACTTTTTAATCAAACTGTTTGAAAGTTCTTTATTTTGCACAGTTTGCATTCTTTCAAATTTATGCTCAAAGGAACCCAATCCCTCTGTTAGACTTTTTATATCAATAATTAAATCAAATAACTCACATCCGGGCATTTCAGCCTCCAACACTTCATAGCCTGACCATCCTTCTTTTTGTTGTGTGTCCTTGATCATACCTCTTTTGCTAGTAACTAAAGTATAAATATTATTAATGACTTTAGAAGGAACTAGAAATTTCACCTTATGATAGGGTTCAAGCAAAATCGGTTTACAGTTTTCTAGTGTTTCCCTTAAAGCTTTAATGCCCGCTATATGAAAGGAATTTGAATTTGAATCAACATCATGGGTTTTACCGTCCTTCAAAGTTACTTGTACATCTGTTACAGGAAAGCCCAGAGGGCCTTTTTGCATGAATTCTTTGCATCCTTTTTCCACTGACGGGATATAGGTTTTTGGAATTACACCGCCTACAATTTTATTTTCAAACTTAAAAAACTCACCTCTGGGTAATGGCTTTACATCCACAACAACTCTGGCATATTGTCCTGCTCCACCAGATTGTTTTTTATGAGTAGTAATATGGTCTGAGACACTCCCTTGAATAGTTTCACTAAAAGCAAAGTTTATTTTTTCTACTTTTGTTTCAATGTTATAATTATTTTTTAATTTGTTTAATGCTATACGCAAGTGAATTTCTCCCTGCCCCCATATTAATAGTTGCTGAGTAACTGCATTACGTTCAATGGAATAAGATGAGTCAGTTTCTATAATTTCTTTTAATGATTCTGATAATTTAACGTCATCTTCTCTTTTTATGGTGCGAATGGCTTTTGAATATATAGGTTGAGGTGGAATTGGTATATCACCATCTTTATCAATTTTCTTATTTCCGTCAGATATCAAATCACCTGTTTTAATTGATTCTATGCGGGATAAGCCAATTACATCTCCTCCTTTAGCTTTTGCAATTTTTACAAATTCTTTCCCCTTAAGAGAAAATAAATTTTGCAAACGTATACTGTCTTGTAAGGTGGCTCCTTCTTGCAATTCTCCGGACCATACCCGGACAATGCTTTGTTTGCCTCGATGAGGAATAAAATTTGTTTTGAAAACTTGCACACAAGCAGAATCTTTATTAATTTTGAGCCCATTTCTCTCAACTGTTTTTTCATGATCAGGACAATCATGTCTAATTGTTTTCAACAAACGACGAATGCCTGTTTCATTTTCAGCTGAACCAGTTAGAACTTCAACAATATTGTTGGAAGCTATATCCTTTTTTAAATGTTCATAGATTTCTTCAGTTGAAGTTGGGACGTCTTCTAAAATTTTTTCCATTAAAGCGTCATCAAAATCAGCTAGAGTTTCAAGCACTTTTTCACGAATTTCATCTCGTGTAGATGAAAGTTGATCTGGTATTTTAACTATTTGAGAAGGTTTGTCTTTTGTATATGTGTAGGCTCTTTCATGAATAACATCAGCAGCTCCGATAATTTTATCTCCTTCCCTTATAGGTATTTGTCTGATCACTAAAGGATTGGAAGAATATTCTTGAATCGTTCCTAATAATTCCTTGATATCAAAATTTAAATTGTCAACTTTGTTAATAAATAAAATATGAGGTACATTCATTTTATTTAAATAGAAAAAATAAGGAACAAGGGATAAAATTTTTTCTTTTATCGGTTCTATGACAACAACACTTAAATCAGAAATTCTTATTGCTTGTAAAAATTCATTAATAAACTCGCTTGAACCAGGACAATCAATAAATGTGAAATCTTCGTCCATGAATTGAGCTTTTGAAATTCCCATTGATATGCTCATTTTTAAATTATGTTCTTCTGGCAAGTGATCGGATAAAGTGTTATCATCACTTACTTGACCTTTGTTTGGAATTTGTTTGCATATATGCAAGATACTCTCTAACAAAGAGGTTTTTCCACTTTGACTTGGTCCAACAATAGTAATGCAGCGTGATGAATTGATAGGTTTTTTCATCATAAATATCCTACCATTAACTGTCAGGAATGTTTAGTCATAAAGAATGAATTGCTAAAAAAAAATTCGAAAAAAAGGATTGAAAATAAAGGATTTTTTTTATTTTCAAAATTATGCACCGAAAAAATACTCATTTATAAATAAATGCTTGCCATCAATTGAATAAATTGTCAGGTTGAATTCGGTGATTAATAATGGTGAAAGATAAAGTAAAGGGAAAAAATTTATCCAAATTTCTCAAGGCCTGGGATAAAGATGTTTACGATTTAAACGTAGAGTTAAAAAAAATAAACCTAAAACAAAAAAAAGAGCAACTTATAATACGAAAAAAAGAAGGACTTGTGTTTAGGTTGCACAAGTAGTTGTTATTATTTAATCCAGTTTATTCATATTATTTTTCTACATTACTAGTTTTATAATTTCTTTATGAAGTAAGTATAAAATAATTATTTATTTTTGGATTTGGATTTTTTAGATTTCTTGCTTTTTGGTTTCTTCTTTTCTTTTCTTGGATTTTTTCCCTTAGCCATATTTAGTCTCCTTTAATTAATTTATTTTTTTATATAATAATTATAGTTTTATATCAGATTACTCGTTTTTATATAAATATTTTTACAGAAAATGTATAAATAAAAAATGAATAATCTCGAATTATTATTGAGAAAATATGCAAAAAATTTCCATATATCAGATAATATCATTAAAGATGATAAAATTGAGTATTTAAATTTCCACAATATTATAACTGTTACTGATAATAAACTTACAAAAGTTTCATCAATAGAGAAATTAATAAATTTTTTAAAAAAAAAATTAAACAGTAAATTTATCATATTAGATTCAACTGAACCTAATTATGAAATGATTGAATCTACAACAAAAGAAATAATTAACGGTAAGTATGATTTAGTTATAGCATTGGGGGGGGGTTCAATACTTGATGTTGTCAAGGCATCTTCCGTTTATGAAAATGCTTTTGAAAAGGTTGATAATTTTGCTGGTTCCAAAAAGCAATATACAAAGAAAATATTAAGAACTTTAGCAATACCCACAACTGCTGGTACTGGTTCAGAGTTTACAAAAACCTCTGTTTATAAAACCGAAACAAATGTTAAGACTTGGTTGTGGGATGAATTAACATATTTTGATTATGTTTTATATTCACCTTCACTAACTTTAGAACTGCCTAATAATATTACTATAGCTTGTGGAGTTGATGCTTTGAGTCATTTGCTTGAATCTTTAATATCTGTAAAATTTAATTCACAAAACCTTGAATTGTGCAATTCAGGCATAAAATCAATTTGGTTTTCTTTGCCAAAATTGATTGAAAATAAAATAAATATTGAAGAAAGGAGCATTATGCTCTTAGCTTCAGGCATTGCAGGAAAGGCCATCCATTATACAGGTTGTGGAATATGTCATTGCATTGCCCACACTCTTGGTTCAATGACTAAGGTACCTCACGGTATTGCCATAGCTTATGGTCTACTTCATACAATTGAGCCAACTCTCAAATACAATCAAGATTTATTATCACGATTTAAAGGTTTATTTAAAGATTCAACAATGGATTCATTGGCGCAAGAAATTCAGAATTGGTTGAATAATTTTAAAATAAATTTTAATACAATTGAAAATAAAATTAATTTTGATGAATTTATGAAAATCTATTATCTTGAAGATAATAAATGCATGCGTGATAATACTTTTTATAAACCAACAGAATCTGAATTGAAAAATTTGTTAAAAACCTTGTGGAAATAATTCATGAAAATTAAAAAAGTTGAAACTTTTATAGTAGGTAATCCCCCTCCTCACTATGGAGGGAGATATTTTATTCTGATTAAAGTTACATCGAATAACATTATTGGTTGGGGAGAATGTTACGCACCGCCATTTCATCCAAGGGTTGTTAAAAAAATGATACAAGATGTATCGGAACGCTTTGTCATAGGAAGCGATCCCTATAAAATTGAAAATCTTTTTCGTAATGTTTATTCTACGGGATACAATCAGCGACCTGATATTTCTTTGATGGGAATCTTATCAGGCTTAGAAATAGCTTGTTGGGACATAATTGGAAAAGATTTAAATAAACCTGTTTATGAATTATTGGGAGGTCAAGTCAGAGAGAAATTAAGATCTTACACATATCTCTACCCCAGGAATACAGATAAAAAAAATGTTTATAAAGATCCTGACTTAGCTGCAGAGAGAGCTTTGGAATACGCTGAAGAGGGTTTCACAGCTGTAAAGTTTGATCCTGTTGGGCCTTACACAATATATGATCCAAGACAATTGTCATTATCCGCATTATCCCTATCAGAACAATTCGTATCTAAGATAAGAAAGGCTGTAGGATATAAATGCGATATTTTATTTGGCACTCATGGTCAAATGACTTCATCAAGTGCAGTACGTTTGGCAAAGAAGATTGAACCATATGATCCATTGTGGTTTGAAGAGCCTGTGCCACCTGACAATATAGATGCAATGGCCCTTGTTGCATTAAAAACATCAATTCCTATTGCTACCGGCGAAAGACTGAGCACGAAGTATGAATTTTCAAAAGTTATAGAAAAAAAAGCTGCTTCCATTATTCAGTTTAATCTGGGAAGAGTTGGGGGAATTTTAGAAGCAAAAAAAATTTCTGCTATCGCAGAAGCAAATGGTATTCAAATTGCACCTCATTTATATTGTGGACCGATTGTAGCCGCTGCCAATATTCAAATTGCAACCTGTGTCCCTAATTTTTTAATTTTAGAATGCATATACAAATTAGACGGCTTTTATGCTGAAATTTTAAAAAAACCAATTCAATGGAAAGATGGTTTTGTTATTCCATCAAAAGAACCAGGTTTGGGTTTAGAAATAGATGAAAAAATCATAAATAAATATCCCTATGAGGAAAAAGAACTACATCTACAAGCAAGTAATAAAATTATTGATTTTTAAAAGATATTTATTTGCTTTGCGCTTTTTTCATAGTTTTATCGCCAAATGCGGGAAGTGTTTGAATTCGTCCATAGCCTTTATTTGCGTACCAAATTGAAAATGCTAATACTGATTCTGCTCCAGGGGCAGTAATTACGTCGACAAAGTCATATTGACCTTGCGTGTAGTATACATTTTCCAATTTTATTCCCAACTGTTTCAATTTATTATTTGATTTAGTGTACCGCTCAGATTGCTTATTTAACCATTTAGAATCAATTGATCCAAGTAATATATATTTCATTATTTCCTCTTAACTTTATTATTGATTAATACTACCAGCAACTAAAAGAAAAGTTAAAGAATAAAAAATGGTAAAGCGCCCATTCATTGTCGATAATTTAACAAAGTTATCCTTTGTTATAGGGAGAAAATTTTGGAAAAAGCATTGGAACTTCATTTTTATACTCTTCATAATCCTCCCCAAAACGTTTGATGAGTTCCTTTTCTTCAAAAAATATAAAATAAATTATATTACCAACAAAAAACACTATCGCCCATAACAGAAAGGATATGGAGGAAAAAAGAGCTGTTTCAAACAAAAGTAAATTTACAACTCCAAGTATCATTGGATTACGAACATAGCGGTATGGGCCGCTAATTATTAAATTGCTTACGGGTCGCCAAGGACCAGGCGTGCCATCTCCTCCTTTGGTATAAAAAGTTCTCACTGACCAAATAGCTAAGAACAGGCCTAAAGCCAAAAAAAACATAGCTACATAAAAAAGAAAGTTATCAAAAGCAACTAAGTAAAAGGAATAAGAGTTTCGGGAAAACAAAAAAATTAAGAAAGGAATGGTTATAAGGACATTTCCAGGCAGTATTAACACTACTTTCAGATACTCTTTTCTTTTCATCTAGCTAACATTACCACATATGTGTTAATTCATAGATAGCAAAAAAAATGAGTAATCACATTAAATACAAACAGGGGGAAATAATAATAAAAACTTCAGGTCAGGCAATGTATGAAATAACTAAGAATATCAATTCTTGGTTAATTAAAGAACAAATTAATAGCGGTCAGTTAAATATTTTCATCAAACATACTTCAGCCTCGCTTTGCATTCAAGAAAATGCCAGTGAAGATGTTATGAGGGATATTATGGATTATTTCACAAAACTTGTTCCAGAAAATCCTTCATTATATAAACACAATGTAGAGGGTAAGGATGACATGCCCGCTCATATTAAGAGTGTATTAACTCAAACATCTTTAATTGTGCCAGTCAAAGATAACCAAATGGAACTTGGAGTTTGGCAAGGGGTCTTTCTGTTTGAGCATCGTATTGCTTCGATGCAACGAATGTTAAAGCTTACTTTAATTGGTAGTTAATTATTTTTATTTTACTTTATTATTAACTATTTAATTCATTATCAACGAAGAATATCCCAAGCACTATTCACTAATTAATCTCTTAAAATATTTAAAGTGAAAAGATTTTAACTATCTTTGTTTTTAACATCTTCAAACCAGTCTTGACAAAACTGCTGTACCTGCTCATTGTATTTCTTGTACAACTCTGGTTGTTCCTTCATTATTTTTTCCATTCCTTCCTTCCATTCCTTGTAGGTTGGAAATTTAAATTCAAGGGGGGGAGTTGGAAAATTAAATGGGTTAAACATAGTGTCTCCTTTCTCTCATATTTTTTTGTGAAGCTATGAGTTGTGCTTGTACTCATATCCTTTAATCAATATGTTCGCAAACAAAATTTAATAAAAAGATTAATATTAAGATTGATTACCCCAGTGAATATTAGTCTTTTTACTTCCTTTTGATTTTTGTTGTGAACTTTCAATTACAGATTTTAAATTGTCCATAGCCATTTCGACTTGTGCCAGAGCTTTTATAATTTCAGGTGTTGCTTCTTCACCTAGTCTTTCTAGAATTTGATGCAGCATAGGTCTAATTTTTAAATCTATTTGCCAAGTAGTCACTAATTACTCCTTAAATTTATTTTTAATCAATACTATCACAGTAATTTTGTACTTTTTTGATCTAGATCATAAAATTAATCAATCAAAGATTTTCTTAACAATATAGTTTTATCTTAATTCGAATAAGACCATAGATATTCTTACTAAACAAAGAATTATCAAATCTAGAGTCATAAAGATTTCAAGTCCTTAAATTCCTCTTGTTTATTGTTTGAATCTTTGAAATTAATTTCTCCCGCCAATTTACCCTCTTCATCAATTTGAATCCCGCCATAAAATATTTTACCGCTAGCATTTCCTTTTGATTTTATTTCAAGAAGATTGTTTATATTAATTTCTCCCTCTACCTTTCACTTAACAGTCATATTTTCAGCTTTAATCTTTCCTTTTAAATCACCGGATTTGTCAATAGTAATGGAGTTACATTGAATATTTCTTCTACACTACCTTGAAAAATTACTTCATTATCCGACTTAATATTACCGTTGATTGTAACTCACTCCACTATCATTAAATTATGTTTAGAATCATCAACTTCTTTAAGAGATTCTAAATTGTGTTTAATAATATTTTGTACTTTTGGTTCTATAAATTTTGATTCAACCTTATTTTGATAATTATTTTTAATTTTTGGTAGTGACATATAAATTCCTTTCCTACATAAAAAAGTTTTTAATAAGAAAGAATGTTCAAAATTCGTTAAAGAAATGTCAATAGTGTGATAAAAAATATATTATAAATTTTACACAATCTTATTTTTAACAAGATTATGTCACATTATTATTAATAACTATTTATTGATTTTTAAAAAAATGAAATATAAATGGAATTTATTATGATAAAAAATATTTTTTCAATCATCTTTATAATTCTACTATTTTATTCTTGCACTTCCACATCTCCGACAAACGTTAAAACATCTGATACACAAAAAGTAACTACAGTTGAATATGGGATAATCAAAACTTCCCTACCCGTTAAAATCAAGGGTGAGAGTAATTGGGTGGGCGCCACTGCTGGCGGAATGATTGGCGGTCTATTAGGAACAATGGTGTGCGGTGAAGAAGAAGTTGTTGGAACAAAATGCCAAGATATTGGTGTTGTTTTTGGTGTAATTGGTGGTGCTGCTGCTGGAACGGTAGTTCAGGCAACTCTTGGAAATCATAATGGATTTCAATATGTTGTTGATATTGACAATAGTGAAAAAGATTCTGCTTTTGTTCAAGGCGATGAAACTCCTTTATCTAATGGACAACGCGTTATTATTATCTATGGTAATGATGTTCGCATACTTCCATTCCAGGAATAAATATTAAATATTCAGACCTGTTAAGAAAGAGATGATCGTTAATATAAAATTTGAAACATATTGAATAAACCAATGTATTGGCTCCAAAGGAATTCCTATCTGTTTTCCTAAAAGTGGCAGAATGAACAATGCCCCAATTATGATAAACAATCCGTATCTCTCTAGTTTGGCGAGCTGATAAGAAAAATATTTTGGCAGAAGGCCTACTGCCACTCTGCCCCCGTCCAAAGGCGGTATGGGTATCATATTAAAGACTGCTAGAATAATGTTAATAAAGATAAAATTAATGAGAGTGCGTACCAGCCAAAGATTATCTAATAAACTTAAATTCTGCATCATAGACAGTATTGACGCAGAAATGATTGCGAGAGCTATGTTTGTTAAAGGACCAGCGATGGCAACAATGACCATATCGCGAAGAGGATTTTTTAGACGATGAAACATGACTGGTACAGGCTTGGCCCAGCCAAAAATAAAAGGACTTTTCATTAAAATAAGAAGTAAAGGCAAAATGACAGTGCCAAATCTGTCAATGTGCTTAAATGGATTTAATGTGACACGGCCAAGTTTTTTTGCCGTGTCATCCCCTAAGAGGTTTGCCGCATACCCGTGAGCAGCTTCATGCATTGTCACCGAAATTAAAACAGGCACTATCCATGTTGATATTACATTGATAAACTGTTGCATAAAGATTTTTATAATATCCCAGATTGCGTTATATTAGAATTTATTAAGTAATTTATGAATGTTTTTATCTAAAACAGCCACAAAATTTTTATCATTACCAGGGTTTGCTACACAGTGGCCCAAAGGAGAATCATAAGGATGGATTTCCACATTTGGAATATGTTGAGCTTCAAAAAAATTGTCTTCAGGGCGAAAATATTGATCCTGAGTGCAAGGAATGAGAATAGTTTGGGCGCTTATTGTTCGTAACGCTTTTTTTAAGTCGTTTTTATAATGTGGACCAAAACTAATATCATTAGCTTTCCATGTGGCGATCTTAGCTAGAAGATTATTAGCATCCCAGTTTTCTATATGATCATTTTCCCAATTCACAAGTAAATCTTCGATTGTGTTAAAACCAAGTTTTTCATAAATTTTCTCTTTGTAAAAAATTTTT
>Ga0208522_1000492_pt1 | contig 26770 bp, 17 predicted proteins | sample ETNtaG_25_FD_185763 | JGI IMG/M metagenome (GOLD analysis project Ga0208522, IMG submission 185763) | Marine microbial and viral communities from oxygen minimum zone, Eastern Pacific Ocean - ETNP201302SV86 (SPAdes) (version 2) | ecosystem: Environmental > Aquatic > Marine > Oceanic ... | reverse complement strand
TGATGCAGATAAGGTAGAGCAAATAGGAGCCGGAGTACTCAGGCTCACACTGGGCACAATAATGGCGTCGAAAGGCGTCATTTTTTTATACAAAAAAGATACAGAAGAGCTATCCTTTTTAGCATCACAAGGAATTGATAAAGCCGAACCGACTTCACCACCGAAAAAATTTGTAGAAAATATGAAAAAGTATCGCTACGGCCACGTCGTTCTAGAAAACATGCCAAAATGGATTACAGGCAAGCTCAAAAAACAGATTCTTGAATCTAAAACCAAGATTATACTACCGCTTTTCCATAAAAATCACATGCTGGGCGTTATGTGTGTTGGTAACAGGTTTATGGGAGAAGAATATTCAAGCACGGATGTAAAAATACTGGAAATAATTGCCCACCACCTCACGAAAGCCCTATATAACTATGAACTTATTCGGGATGTAGAAGATAAAAAAACAGAAATAAACCTTAAGCTCCTTGAGCTGGAAACCCTTTTTGATATAAGCGTTGCAATAAGCTCAGTTCTGGACACAGAAGAGCTGGGTGAAGATGTATTATGGAGGGCCGTTGGTATTTTGAACGCATCGAAGGGAATGATGCTTTTGCAAAAAAAAACAAACCCTATTCTTGAGCGATCAGCAACATTTAACTGGGATGAAAAAACATCTCTCCTTTCAAAAAAACTAGAAGTGTTTAAAAAAATAGAGGAAAACAACACGGGCGTTGTGCTTACCCCGGAAAACAAAGGCTCTCTTCAAAAAAAACTTAATGAAAAACATCTTGTTGTTGCTCCCTTAAAGGCGAAAAATAAGACCCAAGGGTATATGGTCTTATGTAACAAAGAGACACGCCATGGAATAGAAGCCTTTAATCAATTAGACCTCGATCTTTTAACAGCCCTATGCAATCAGGCAGCGGTGGCAATGGACAACGCAAAACTTTTTAAAGAAATAACGGAAGCAAAACAATTTAATGAGAGCATCTTGAGCAGCATTGCAACCGGAGTAATCACCTTGGATCCTATTGGAGAGATTGACTCTATAAACCTGGCCGGCACAACCATTATGAAAATGGAAGCAGAAAACATTATTGGCAACCACTATATGTATTTATTTGAAAAAGACGACGAAATTTTAGAATTAATTTCATCAGCAGAAATTGAAAATAAAATACGATCTGAAATCAATATCCCATTTTTTACTGTATCAAAAGAAACGGTTATAAACATGTCGGTAGCACCCAGGCTTGACCCGGAAGGCAACACACAGGGGCTTGTAATTGCGCTGGAAGACATCACCGATGTAAGCAAGGTAAAAAATACTTTTAAGCGCTATGTTTCAAAACAGGTTGTAGATGAGCTTTTAGATGACGATGCCAAGCTGAACCTGGGTGGTGAAAAAAGGGAAGTCACAATTTTATTTACAGACATTCGAGGATTCACTTCAATGTCAGAAAAAATGAAGCCAGAAAGGGTTGTTTCAACGCTGAACGAGTATTTTTCCCAAATGATAGACATTGTTTTTAAATATAACGGAACCCTCGACAAGATAATTGGTGACGAACTAATGATCGTTTATGGTGCACCAATTGCAACCGAAGACGATACAGAAAGGGCGGTTACAACCGCGGTTGAGATGCAAGACCAAATAAAAATATTGAACAAAGAAAGAAAAAAAAGAAAAGAGCCTCCAATTCAATTTGGTGTTGGAATTAATAGAGGGCTTGTTGTCTCGGGCAATATTGGTTCAAGAGACATGATGGACTACACGGTTATAGGAGACACCGTGAACCTGGGAGCAAGGCTTTGTTCAGCTGCCGGACCAGGTGAAATCCTTGTCTCGGACTCAGTTTGGGATGTAACAAAAGAAAAGTTTTCTTATAACCCGCTAGACCCCATTAATGTGAAAGGAAAAAAAGACAAGATAAGCGTTTATCAAATACAAACATAAAGACCAACCATCTCCTGTAAAATAATTATTTTAAGAAAACGGTCTTCTTGTTTTTCCTATACTTACCCGCATCTATTGAATAAATATAAACCCCCGCTGCCACATTGGCACCATAGTTGTTTTTGCCATCCCACACAACAGAGTAAGAACCGGCAGGCTTAGCTTCATTAATTAATGAGCGTATAAGGCGACCAGCCATATCATAAACAGAAACACTGACCAACAAGTCATCTGGAATTTCATATCGAATTTCAGTAGATGGATTAAAAGGGTTTGGGAAGCTCTGATGAAGAGCAAAAGAGAAAGGGCCTGTGTTTGTATCGACGCCGATATTGTCCGGGTCTGTAATCATGACAATGTTTACTGATTGATACATTGATTCTCCTTCAAGATAAAGCATGGCAGACTCAAATTCGTTTTGGTCTTCCTGTGGCATCATAGTTAGAGAGACGCTCATTGTGTCCCAAGAAACAATTTTACCAGAAAGCCGTTCCCAGCTAAGCCAGCGACTTGCGTCCCCCTGAACGACAAAAGCATTATCTACCCCAATCCCGGAAGACCAGTTTCCACCACAATCATCATAGTGCACACCCACATTGAAAATCCCAGGTTCAATGTAGGGCGTAATATTGTACATAAGCGTGTGCCAGTTTGCTTCTGTTTCATCGGCAGCATACCATCCGCTCCAGGTCACACCCGTTGTAAATGTGCTATCGATGGCGATCCACGTAGCACCATTATCTACAGACACAACTATTGATGCGTCTTCTGCATACGTATCTCCACTTGAACAGCTTCCATAGGGATGAGGGAAATACATATCTAATATGAAAAAAACCGGCCCAGACCCGTCATATGGAATGGCCTGCGACTGGAGAATTGCGCTGGATGGATCCAGGCCTGTGGAATAATAAGCTTCTCCATCATTGTAATAGTAAAATTCCCCATCAGAGTCTATAGGGTAGCTCAAATAAATTCCATTTGCAGAGTCTGTTGCTCCAATAGTCCAAAACCCATCGGGGTCAAAGAAAGACACGGACTCACCGGTATTAAAGTCATCCCCCAGTAAAGTGTTCTCTTCAGTTGGCTCTATGATTTCTGCAGAAGAAAAGTGAAAATCATGCATGGCTGTATCTTGATTTATCAATTGAAATTCAAATGTAGAGTACTCACCAATGGTGTGGTCTAGTGTATCGCGGAAAGATGTTGATGTTAGCTCAAATGGGTCTACAGGTGCTGTGCAGGCTTCAACAGCCAGAGCAGATTCCCCCTCAATGTAAACCGCTGAAACGCCAAAACAATAATTTGTATTATTTGTTAAGCCATCAACCACAAAAGAACTCGTTTCACTAAAGCCGACATTGACACCATCTTGAAAAACATTGTATCCGGACAGCGTACCACACGGGTTTTCATATTCATTGCCATCACCCCCAAACACACGAATATTATCTATTTGCCAGTTTTCATTATATCCAATACTATCATAAAAACGAAAACCAAGATATACAGATTGCCCAGCGAAAGCGGTCAAATCCACAAAATTTATTACATAACCATCTCCCAAGTCCATTGGACTAGAATAGTACACAGGTTCCCAATTATTTCCATCAGTGGAAACTTCAACCCAGTTTGAATCGTTTGCGTAAGCGCTGTATAAATAAAACTCATCAAAGACAAGAGCAGCACTGGCATAGTTCGACAGGTTAATTGGACCGGTGCTCAGGCGACTGTTTACGGGCGCAAGGGTGTCAGAATATATTGCAATAACACCAAAATCATCCACACCCCCATCTGAGCAAGCATACATATCTATAGCACAGTCAACCGGCTCACCATCTGAATATTGAAACCACCCACCCGAAGTATCTTGACCTAAATGCTCAACCATAAACCCTTCCGGAACTGATTCACAAACCGGAAAACAGGCAGTGAAAACTTCTTCGCCAAAACCTCCCAAACTATCAGGTTCATCCCAAGACAATCCAACAGCCCCGTTTAGAGGTTGGGCATTTAAAAACAATGGCGGACAGAGATCCTGGCCAGGAGCCTTATTTGTAACAAAAAGAACAACCCATAAAAACGGGATGACTCGTGAAGAAAATTTAAAAAACCATTTATGCATAGCTGTCTCCTTGGGAATATTTTAACCCACGTGTCTATTTCTTAGGGTAATTTATGAAGATATTTACGAAATTTAACCTTAGATCCGCTTAGCAATCGATGAAAAAACACCACCACATTATAGCAATGAGCTGTCTCCTATTTTTTGTTGTAGCTCTTTTTGGTGGAGCCACGGGTAAGCTGACAGGTACGGTTAAGGATGAACAAGGCAAACCACTCGCCGGAGTCAATATATACCTTGATGGCACCGGGATTGGAACGGCAGCTGACAAAGATGGGCAGTATTTGATTATAAATATCCCCGCTGCCCCCTATACGGTTGTTGTTTCTTATGTGGGATACCAGACGATCAAAATGACAGATGTTGTTATTAATGCAGATCGAACCAGATCTTTAAACTTTGATTTGGTTGTGTCAGCAGTAGAAGGGGAAGAAGTGGTAGTAGAAGCAAAAAGGCCCGTTATTGTAAAAGACCAAACAGCAACAACCGCAACCATAGAAAGCGCAACAATGAACAACATGCCTGTAAATAACGTTTCTGATGTTCTTTCAACAATGGCAGGTGTTTTACAAAACCATGGTGGTAACTATATTGTAAGCGGCGGATATCATTTTCGTGGCGGCAGAGCCGGAGAGATAACCTATTTGGTAGATGGGTTTGTTGTAGAGAACGCTCTTTATGGTGACATGGGCCTGGACATATCGAGAAACGCGATCTCCGAGATTTCTATGATTACAGGAGCCTTTAATGCAGAATATGGCGAAGCAACAAGCGGAGTAATCAATATTGTTACAAAGGAAGGTAAGGCAAACTATTCTTGGCAGCTACGAGGCGTCTCTGATAAAATTTTAAACCCAGATATACACGCCCAAGATCTTTATCGGTTGGAAGGCAATATCAGCGGCCCTCTGTTACCAAACAAACCCCATTTAGCAACGTTTTTTTTGAATGGAGATTTTTTAAAAACGCGCACAGCCATGTGGAAAAACAAACTCCCGTGGGACATCTTAAAAGTAGACACAAACAACGATGGAGTATTTGACCCAAGCGACGGCGACAGCATGGCAGTTGCGGACCTTATAACAGACGGCGTATATGACCCCGTTGAATTGAAAAAAGGCACAATTGAAATTAATGATATATTCAACAACCAAACCCGTTACAATGGAAAATTAGTTTTAAGACCTCTGCAAAAATTAAAGATTGTAGCATCAATTAATGAATATTATAACAAAGGAAAAGGATTCTCCATGGACTACCGCCTGATTCCAGAGAAGAATTCTACAGGAGCCGAGCGGACCCGAGACCTACAATTAAAAAGCTCCTACACTGTTTCAAAAAACATGTTTTTTGACTTTAAATATCATCGCTACACTCGCAATCAATGGAACGGCTATGAGCCATATCTTAACGATAAACACGAACTATATACTAAAATATTCACAATACCCGATGATTGGGAAGGGTTTATCCCTCCATCATTAAAAGCTGGGGGTAAGTTTCTCTGGCTCAGTTATTACGCCGAGCCCTTTAAAGACCTAAACGGAGACGGCGTATGGAGTCAGTATGCAGCGGAATATTGGAAAGACGATAACGGAAACGGACTTTGGGACCAGGGGGAGTATTTCAATGACTGGAACGGGGATGGATCATGGAATATGTGGGACCTGAACAACGACGGGCAACCAGACGAAGAACCGTTTGGAGACATGGACAACAATAATCAGTACACATTAGGGGTTGACCCACCAGTTAGCAGCATTGACGCATATGATGGAACCGCACCTTATTGGTTCTGGGGGGACTACGAAATTTTTAATAATTATGGCGACACAGTAAGAATTGCTACATCCACAAACCAAAGCTACTGGTGGTACCACTCCGACTATATAACCCTGGGTGGATCTTTAACCTGGCAGATCAATAGCCGGCATCAAATGAAAACAGGCCTTGAATCTAGACAGTATGACCTGGGAGAGTTTTGGGCATCAGGTGTTGGAGGAGGTATCTTTGGTAATTCATCTGATGCAAGCTTCTTGCTCTGGAACCACAAACCCAGATCAATGAACTGGTATATCCAAGATAAAATTGAGTTTAGCGATATTGTGATCAATGCCGGCCTGAGATATGACCGCCTGGACCCCAACAGCACCTATCCAGACCCAACCCAGGAGCTGGGATATGAATACACGGATGAAAACGGCGTTTCCCATATTATAGAACCAAATGAATTAAATCAACTATCAGAGAATGAAGATGCGTCCCTGTCTTGGGGATATTTACAGCGAGACAATGATGGGAATTTGACAGGGTTCACATCTGCGCCAAGAGCACCTGTTAAAGACCAGTGGAGCCCAAGGCTGGGCATTGGCTATCCCATTACAGATCGTATAGCGTTCCACTTTTCCTATGGACAATTTTACCAGTTTCCAGACCTGATCAATATGTACAACTATTCCAACTACCAGGGAAATAAGGGAACACCTCCTGGCTGGTCTGATGAAGCAAACTCTATGGCCCAGGGTTTCTTGTATGGGAACCCCTACTACCCGTTCCCCTATAATATAACTGATTGGTATATTCCTGAAGTGGGAACCCCAAATGTAAACCCACAGCGCTCAATTCAATATGAAACAGGGCTCCGTACACGAATTGGAAACATGTTTGTATTAACGGTTAATTTATACTATAAAGACATGTTTGATTATATTGCATCAAAAAGATATGACGCAGACCCAAGCCAATATGCCATATATGAAAACATGGACTATGCAAATTCCCGCGGACTGGAGATAACTTTCCAAAGGCTGTTTTCAAGTGGACTCGATTGGGAAACAAACTATACACTATCCCGGGCAGAGGGTAACGCTCCTACGAGCGATTATCATTGGTACGTTGCAGAATGGGCCAACGGCTATGACTGGCGTGACTTTAACCACACCTATACTATGCCCTGGGATCAAACCCACAACATAAACTTCAGGTTGAACTATATCCACCAATCTCGCTTAGGCCTAAGCATGATTGGTAATTATGGAAGCGGGTTTCCCTATACACCAGAAGATGCCCGAGCAAGGCCCATAGATAAACAATACTCTGGCAGGATGCCTCCAACATCCAATGTGGATCTAAAGATTTACTATGATTTAAAAATAAATGACCTGAGCGTTCGCCTGTTCGGGGATATTTCTAATGCTATGAATAAGGCCAATGTCCTAGCGGTAGATAATACCACCGGCGAGCCTGACGCCACCCTAGACACGGGCCAACCACCCATGTATGTATGGAAACCGTACTATTTCAGTCCACCAAGGCATATTGAAATAGGAATAAGTATTGGACACTAATTTGTTAAAAAAACTTTTCATTCCCACCTTAATTACTTTGTCAATACTGTTTGGACAAGATGAAAAACTTTCAAAGTTAGAATATTACAACAAACATATCGCCGGGTCGAAGCCTAGTAGGCGCGCGGGCAAAGCACTGAGTTTTCAAGATAGAAAACGAAGTGTTTTGGACAAAGGAAACCTGGTAATGCGTATGTCAAACGCAGCTATATACGGCTATGATCCCTGGGGACTAAATCATGAATTTCCCGCGGGGACCATGCTCATGAACGGCTGCTGTACCTATCAGTGGACAGCGGGACCAATTGTGGGCGCACTCCAAGGCGGCGTACCATCTGTCAGTGTGGGCACAAAGTACTCAGCTCGAGACCATGATGAAGAATTTGAACCACTACCCGGTTATGATGCTGGATATGTTGATACGGATGCAAATATTGGCATAGCCTTTAGCGATATTCCTGAATCTTGGCCAGAGCAGTGGCCTATCGAGACAGCAACAGGCGACACATTTATATCAGTTATATACAACGCATATAAAGAACCTCAGGATACACTATATTTCCCTGGTGTTGAAGCAGAGCTAGGGCCGGAAGGGTTTCCTGATGCACCTTGTGGTATTGGTGTTAAGGCTGCTCGGGAAGCCTATTTTGTTGTTACTGATAATGATCCCGAATATGGAAACACATTTGCCAGTAATAACGGTGTTGGGCCACTGGATATCCGCATTGATGTGTGGGTATTGAACTACAGCAACACTTTTGGCAATGATGGATTTATTTTCATCCAAAAAATGACAAATGTTGGAAAAGACACATTAAAAGATTTGTATTTTGGTGTAAACACTGACCCAGACACCCCAGAGCAAGGTTGGAACGAATGGACAGATGACCTAAGTATGTTTATTGCCCCCAACGACCCCCACATTTCTGAAAAATTATCTGATACAACCGATGCTCATTTACTGGAAAATTTAGCCCTTGCGTGGGATCCAGATGATCAATCAGAAGGGTTCAAGTCATCTAGCATCGCCTGGGTAGGGTTAAAGTTTTTAGAGTGCACTTATTACAGAAACGATGGTACTACCCACCCTTATGGAATTTCTGCATTTCATACGGTTGAATGGGAAAACGACACGCAAAGCGATGTAGAAGCATATAATCTCCAAATGTTGGGTGGCATTGAAGAGCCAGACAACATAGCACCTCATTCATCAGACATGTACAGCAAGCCATACGCCTATGGCCCAAACGTTACATGGATCATGGCTGCAGGTGGTCCCGAACCGGTGAATACTGCAGGAGAAACTGTGCCAGCCTTGAATGTAGCACCCGGAGAATCTATGACCTTTACATTCGCTGATTTTGTAGGCATAAATGAAGCAGATCTCTTGCGTAACGCAAAAATGTTTCAATCATTATATGATAATAATTGTTCAAGCCCACAACCTCCAGACCAACCTCTTGTACGCGCCGCTCAGGACAACGAGCGAATTGTTCTTTACTGGGATAAGCGTAGCGAATCATCTATGGATCCGGTTACCGGAACAAATTCATTTCAAGGGTATAGGGTTTATCGAAGCACGGACCGGGGCAGCAGCTGGGGAAATGTCATTACCGATCTAAACGGTAACCCAACAGACGTGTTTCAACCACTGGCAATATATGACCTAGTAGATGGCATTTCTGGCGCCCACGCCATGATTGATCCTTTAATTTATTATAATCTTGGAGGAGAATCGGGACTACAATATACTTTTATTGATGAAAACATTATCAATGGTTATGAGTATTGGTATGCAGTTACATCATATGATGGACCTGATGACTGGGCAGGGGCCCCAGTAGATCCTATGGAAAACTCAAAATCCAAAGATGCCTATATTACAAACGATAACACCGTTGCAATCATACCACAGCCAGCCCCAGCGGGTTTCAAGAAAGGGGGCATAGACAACATAACCCACGTTGGTTATGCGAGTGCAAGCTTTACGGCGATTGAAGCAAACCCATTTATAGTTGAGATGCTGGGACACTCAGAAGTCACCGATGATGACCTTATAAGCAAGGGATATACTTATCTTATTGAATTCCACGCAGAGATAGACACGGTTGACTCAAGCAGCCAAGATATATTTAACTGGGACACAACCTATTTTCGCTACTGGACAATGGTAAACGTTACCACAGGAGACACAATCATTGAAAAAGAAACAGATATAGTTTCTGAGGTCCAACATGTAGTTGATGGGTTTATACCTTCTTTTTCTAATGCGGTCTGGGATATTGATCACGAAGACTCAACAAGATTTATACCATTAGACCCATCTACAATTACTGGGGATCCTTTTGGAGGGTTGGGTCATGCGAGCGCAAGCGAAGCAACCTGGCATGGTTATATGTCTACTTTACCATCTGGATCAGTTGGAGAGCTTGGTAATAAACCTGCTATATCTGATTTATGGAAAGACCTAGAGCTCCGCTTTACCAACGAAGGATCTGTATCATCTTATTATAATATACTTACCCTTTATGGAATGCAAGAAATCGATACAATTAAGGTGCCCTTTGAAATCTGGGATGTTGAAAATGAACAACGATTAAATATTGCTTCATACCAAACCCAGGGAACAACAAAACCAGAAAGCGCAGTTTGGGGCGTAGACAGCGCTATAGTTGTTGATTCTTTGTTTATTGGCGCGGACACAACCCTTGATACCACATGGGTTTATGGAAATAATTTTAATACAGAGTTTCAGTTTATACCGGTCCACACACCTTATAATACAGAAAGCACAACGCATTATGCAGAAGACACAGATCTGTTAGGGTGGGTGATAAACTGGGCCAGCGAAAACTCACTTTTTAGTTATGGAGACAGGCTACAGATTTTTATACCAAACCCGATCATACCCGGGCTGGATACATATACCATCACAACAACAGAAAACAAAAATTCTTTATCGAATGGAGACCTTGACCAAATAAAAGTAGTCCCCAATCCGTATGTGGTGACATCAGCGTTCGAACAATTATCATTCGTGAAAGAAATACAGTTTACTCACCTTCCAGAAGAATGCTCAATTCGCATCTATAATAATTCAGGCGACCTTATACAGTTGTTAGATCACAGCCCATCAAGCTCGGGATATAGAGGCCCAAGCATCGAAGCTTGGAATCTGGGCACCTACAACAACCAAGACATTGCCTTTGGAGTTTATGTTTTTCATATTGTGTCTAATGATGGCAACAACACGGAAGAGTTCGTTGGAAAATTTGCGGTGATTAAATGAAACGAATTTTTCTAATATTATTTTCATTCGGATCTGCTTTATTTGGACAGTTTGATAATATTGGTACATCTGCAGGAAATTTTTTAAAAATAGGGGTAGGGGGACGAGCAGCTGGCATGGGCGGCGCAATAATAGCCAATGTAAATGACCCATCAAGCCTTTACTGGAACCCCGCTGGCACCGCAAACGCAAAAAACATTGAAGTAATGGTTAATATCACAGATTGGATTCTTGATTTTAAGCACAACTATTTTGCTGTGGTGTTTCCTGGAGGTCGAATAGGAAACTTTGGGTTAAGCGTTAATTTTCTTGATATGGGTGAAATGGAAAGGACAACAGAGCTCGAACCCGAGGGAGACGGAACAACATTTTCTGCAACGAACACAGCGCTTGGCCTGGCTTTTTCGAAACATATGAGCGACCGGTTCAATATTGGTGTCCAATTAAAAATGGTCCAAGAATCCATATCTTTTACATCAGCAAGCGCATTTGCTATAGATGCCGGCTCTCAATACATAAGCCGATTTTCTGGGTTACGAATTGGAATGGCGATAACAAACTTTGGAACAAAAATGCGCTTGAATGGGACAGACCAAAAAATAGATATAGACCCGTTTGAAGATCTAGACGGAAATCCAGACGTAATAGCAAACCTTCGAACAGAAGACTGGCCCCTTCCTATGGCCTTTCGATTTGGCCTTTCGATTCAACCTCTGGGTCCAGAATCTATTATAAAAAACCCCTTTTTTGTTGTTATGCTTAATGCAGACTATTATGACAGCCGCGACCTGAGCCCTCATTACGCCCTTGGAACAGAAATAAAAGTAAAGAAACTGCTGTATCTACGCACAGGTTTGAAGCGAGAATTTTTACGATTTGATGACTCTATTAATAATGTGTCGATTGGAGATATACAAAACCCGGGTCTTTATGTAAATCGATGGTCTTGGGGTTTTGGGATCACATCGGAAAGCTTCCCAAATATTCCTTACAAATTAAATTTAGATTACTCGGTGTCTGACTTAGGAATTCTTGGTGTAAGCTCTCAAATAGGCCTTACTTTTAAACTTTAGGCAGGCCTTAAATAAGCACAGGGGCTTAGTAAACCTGTGTGTTTATAGTGTGTTGAAAAAACTGCCAGATTTCTTCGCTAGTGTTTAAGTCTCCATTGCCCGATCTCTTGGGCCACCCGGGTGGCCACTCATGGTCCCCATTTATAACCTTATAAAACCAAACCTCATTATTGTTTTTCCCTCCTATATGTTTCTTAGCGATCACTATACCCCCATCATTTTTATCAACGTCCGGGAGGGTGTCTACACTAGACTCTGTGCATTCGTTGCGATCTACCCAAAACCTGATAGTTGTTTCAACGCCCATGTACGCCCCCCACTTATCTCTATTATTTTCGTCCCCATCATAGAGGGTGGTTTTGTCCGCTGTCCCATGAACCTGGAAAACAGGCACGGGGTCATTTTTATTACACGAATCATAGATCCACCCCATCATGCAACCAGTAATGGGAGCTATTGCCCTAAAGATATCTGAAGCTTCACAGCCCAGGAGGTAGCTCATATCACCCCCATTCGACATACCAGAACAAAATGTTTTTTCGGGATCTAAATTATATTTTTTTTGTAAATGTTTTGCTAGGGATATGATAAACGATACATCATCTACAGTTTCATGCCTATGGGTTTCGTAACCCACATTCCAAAAAGTATCCCCCTTTTTTGTGTATCTTGTGTCTTTACTACCACCCGTTCCTTGAGGATAACAAACTGCAAAACCATACTTGTTTGCAATAGCATCCATTTGGGAATATTCTCTGATACCAGACGCTGTCCCTCCAAGCCCATGCAACACAAAAACCAGAGGGCTGTTTGAACTAAGAGACGGAGGTCGGTGTAAATAATATTGTCTGTCTTTGCCGTTACTTTGAAATATAAGAGGGGCTGTTTGTTTTTGCTTTTCACAAGAAAAACATAATAAAACAAGGCATAAGAAGAAAAAATATTTTATTGACTTGCTCATTATAAACTAAAAGTAACGATTTAAAACGTACAAAAAAGCGTCAATTAATTGTTATTATAACAGAGCCATAATTATCACCGCGCTCTATCTCATCGTGAGCTTTTACACTTTGTTTTAGCGGGAAAGTTTCCGCAACACGATGATCAAAATTGCCACCGGCCAACACTTTCGTTATGTCTTTTAGGGCTTGCTGTTTTGCATCCTCAGGCATTGCATATACCAACACCATTCTGATGGTGATATCCATGAACATCATTCGAACAAATGGTATAGCAGGGGTCATGTCTGTCATGGATGAATAAGTGGCAATAACACCACTTGTCTTTAACATATCTAGCACCGATGGGAGGTTAACCCCAAAATCACCATCCACAACGCGATCTACTTTTCTACCGCGTGTAAAATCAAGTATTTCATTAACCATTGCTTCAGATGGATGCCCCACAACAAGATCAGCCCCGGCCTGTTTGCAGTGTTCTATGCTCTTGCTGTTGGAGCCGGTGGCAATTACTGTCGCACCAAAATATTTTGCCCACTGGATAGCATAATAACCTACCCGGCCGGCCCCTCCTGTTACCAGTAAAGTGTGCCCATTCACAGCCCCATCTGCGCAGACACACCTGTGTGCGGTCATGGCGGGTATACCCATCATAGCCCCCGTTTCATAGGACGCATTGTCTGGCATCCAGACAGCCTGATTGGATGGAACACAAACGTATTGTGCTGATGTGCCTTCCTGCCGCCCAAACTGAGCATTATAAATCCAGACCCTCTCACCGATGGTTCTATTTTCTACGCCTTCGCCTAACGCAACAATCTCCCCAGAGCCGTCACTGTTTGGAATCACAGAACCATTATTTAAAAGCGCAGGGTTTGCGCCAAGTCTTTTTTTTGTATCCGATGGATTTACACCCGAAGCATAAACCCGAACCTTTACATCACCCCGTTCCGGCTGAGGTGTTTGGTACTCTCCCACCTCTAAAACATCTTTTGCTGGTCCAAATTTATTATACCATACTGCCTGCATAAATATTCCTATTAATTATTTGATAGTCCTTCAGTGTGACCATCGAGACCTATCGCCTGACCAGAAACATATCTTCCATAGTCAGATGTTAAAAAAAGCGCAAGGTGAGCCACATCTTCAGGCTCAACAAAGGTTTTCATCGAAACCTGCTTTACATAAAGCTCTTTAATCTCTTCTGGTGATTTCCCTTGTCTTAAAGCATCTGCTTCTATAACCCGATCAATTCTGTCTCCATTTACACTGCCTGGGCAAATTGCGTTAACTCGAATTCCTTCACCGCCAAGCTCCATGGCCAATGTTTTTGTTAGGCCTATAACAGCCCATTTTGCAGCTGTATAAGGAGACCGAAGAGGAAACCCGAAAAAGGAAGCAGATGACGCAATATTAATTATAGACGCCCTATGTGATTTTTTAAGTAAGGGGATCGCTTCTTTCAAAGAGTAAAACATTCCGTCAAGGTTCACAGCAATAGTTCGACGCCATTCTTTAGGCTCAACGCCCTGTAGGTTTACAGTAGGCCCAGCGATACCAGCACAATTAATTAGTATGTCAATCGATTCAACCCGTTGAGCAATGTTATAGAAAAAGGACTTAACATCGTCAAAACTTGCAACATCTGCTTTTTGTATAAAAATATCGGGCGCATCAGACTTGAATGATGAAATAAATTCGTCTGAAACATCACACGTATAAACCCGGCACCCTTCATTTTGATAGGCCAAGGCAATTGTTTTGCCGATCCCGGAAGCGCCGGCAGTAACAACAACATTGAGTTGTTTAGAAAGAAAATTCAATTTATTTATGATCCCTAAGACTGAAAAACAATGACACAGCCATCATGATATAAACAAAAACTAATGGCAGCGCAGATATTAAAACAGCAAGCTTTAAAGACTCAAGCCCTCCAATATAAATTAGAGAAAGAGGAAGAACCACCAAAGTAAACGCCCAAAAAAGCCTTTGCCACCTGGCAGGTTCCTGATGTGCTTCTAGTTTTTTTGTAGCACAGGATGCCAGGGCATACGAAGTGGAATCAAATGTGGTGGCCATAAAGACTACGCTCATAAGAGTAAAAAGAAAAAGGGTCACATGCCCACCTGGCAACGAACTAACCACCCCGGATATGGCGTGCGCACCCCTACCTAGATGTATTAATGTTGTTGTTAAAAACTGTCCTGATAATTCAAGGTGTAACGCAAAATTTCCAAGTATGTTATAAAATATTGCACAACCGAGACTACCAAATAATATTGTGCAAAAGATAACCTGTCGAATGCTTCTTCCTTCTGATATTTTGGTTATAAATATGCCATTAAAAGGCCCCACAGCAACCCACCAGGACCAATAAAAGATGCTCCAGTCTTCAACAAATCTTGAATCGGTCAAGGGGTCTGTCCAGGTCATCATCCTGACAAAATTTTGCACCATTAATCCAAAACTATTCAAGCTCATTTTTAGAATAAAGATTGTTGGCCCTGCTATGAAAACAAACATTAGAAATATAAACGCAGCGGTAGTATTAAAATTACTTAAGCGTTTAATACCACGGTTTAATCCCAAATAAACTGAAAAGGAAAAAATGGAAGCACAAAAAAGAATAACAAAAACTTTTAACGAAAATGAATCAGAAAAACCAAAAACAGACTCAACCCCCGCTGCTATCATAGGTGTTCCGAGCCCCATTGATGTACCGGTAGACCCCAACAACCCCACCATAAATAGCACATCAATTATTTGACCTACAACACCATCTGCGTGTTTCCCCAACAAACCCCGACAGCTATTACTGATTCTTAGTAAAGGTACCCGTTTCACATAATACATATAGCTAAGCGCAATAGCGGGTAAACAGTAAAAGGCCCATCCTGCGACCCCCCAATGAAACAGGCCGTATGTAGCGGCATATTCTATTGCAAGATCAGAACGAGGCACTATACCAAAAGGTGGAGACTCATAATAATAGGCCCACTCAATCGTTCCCCAGTATAAAATACCCGTAGCCACACCAGCACAAAAAATCATCGATGCCCAGCTGAACGTATCAAAACGGTAATCACCATCCCCCAGTTTAATTTGACCATGTTTGCTAAGAGCCAGCCACAGAACAAATATTAGAACAACAAACGTTAATATCTGGTAAGCACTACCAAAGGTGTTTTCTAAATATACTTTTAAAGATAAGAGAGCTTGATAGCTATCTTGTGACCAGACAAATATGGGCGCAATGAAAAACACAAGCGTTGCCAAAGAAGCATAGAATATTATTTTATCGGTTTTTACCACAGCTTTTTTAAACAATTAAATAGAACACCAATCATATTTTAAAAAGAAATTGAATAATCACCGGAAATATCATCGGGGAAATATAACCTTCGTTTTTTGCAGTATCAATGCGGGATGATTTTTTGGCTATGTTGTAGAAATTTTTCTTATCATATAAATCCGTTTTTAACACACATTATTAGAAACAAAGACTAAAAACCGTTTTTATCAAAACAACCGTTTTGGTATCTTTACCGGTCTGAAAACGGTTGTAAAAAACGTTTCCTTGACCGTTGGGGTTTCAGATAAAATTTTAATGAAATTTTCCACATCCAAAACCGAACTGCAACAAGCCTTACAAAAACTTTCCAAGGCGACCCCAACACGTTCAACATTGCCCATCCTTGGTTGTGCGCTTATAGAAGCAAAAGAAGAAAAAACAACGCTCAGAGCTACAGATCTTGAAATAACAATTCAAGCCGAAATACCTTCAAGCCTGGAACAAGCCGGCACAACAGCGCTCCCGTTAAAAACATTACTGGACATTACTAACGAGATGCCGGAGACAAGACTAACCCTGTCGGTGGATGAAAAAAACAGGGCGGCCATCACCACAGACACAGGACAATACGATCTTATGGCAAAGCCGGCAGATGAGTTTCCAGCCATTCCAGATCAAAAGGGCTCAAACAGCATCAAGACTTCTGGCGGAATTCTTAAAGAAATAATTGACGCTACATCTTTTGCCGTTAGCCGGGACGAACTAAAGCCAGCCCTGACTGGTGTGTTTTTTCAAATATCCCCCGCAGGGATTACAGCTGTAGCCACGGACGGACACCGATTGGTTAAATATTCAAGAAAAGATTTTAATTCTAATGGGTTTTCAGGAGACCTGATTGTCCCAAAAAAATTCTTAACATATATGTCCACCCAGCTAATGGATCAAGACACGGAACTAATCATAGGAGAAAATCACCTTACTGCAAAAATCGATAATGATTTTATTTTGACGCGGATAATAGATGAGCGTTTTCCCGACTATGAAAGCGTAATACCCAAAGAAAACGACAAAACACTAAAAGCAGAAAAAGATGTGTTGTTAGGTGCCATTCGCCGCGTATCCATTTTTTCAAATAAATCCACCCACCAGGTTGCTCTGTCTATAGATGGGGATTCCTGTAGGATTACAACCGAAGACCCGGAAAAATCTTCCAAAGCAAACGAGACCATTGCGGCAGAATATGATGGTAATGACATCACAATTGGTTATAATGCAGAATACTTAAAAGACGTTGTTAACCATGTTCCGGGCAAGGCCGTTGTGGTGGAATTCAGCACCCCAATAAGCGCCGCCCTATTCAGTTCAGAAATAACGGAAGATCATATTGAAAGCTTAATGCTCCTTATGCCAATCCGCCTAAACGATTAAATACCAAGGTTTATTTAGTCGATGTCCATTCATCGCCTTAAGCTGGTTTCTTTTCGAAACCACGACCAAAAAGAATTTGAATTCAGTGACGGCCTTACCGTGATCTGGGGAGAAAACGGATCTGGGAAAACCGCCGTCTTAGAGGCAATCCACACGCTGTCGTTTGGCAAAAGTTTCCGAACCCACAAACAGAAAAGCATGATCCGAAACGGAGACGACTCTTTTGTTGTAAAAGGCTTTTTTTCATCACAAGGCAGCAGAGATAAAATTGCCGCTCAGGTAAATAAGCACTCCGGACAACAATTAAAACTAAATGGAAAATCATTATCTGGTAGGGTAGAAATAATAGGGCGAAACTGCGTTGTTGTTTTGTCTCCAGAAGAACAACCAATTACCAAAGGCGCCCCAATAGAGAGAAGAAAATTCTTTGATAAAATGTTTTCAGTGTCTAATAGAGATTATGTAAAAACGCTAAAAAAATACAACCGAGTTTTAAAACAGCGTAACGCGGCGCTTCTTCTGATTAAAGAAAACAAATCTTCTCCAGCTGAGTTAAAACACTGGGATCAACAATTGGTGGCAATAGGTGCAAAGCTTTGGTTAATGCGGGTTGATTTTATTACCCAGCTTAAGAAGAACATTGAATCTATTATTCAACGATATGATAGTAGCATCCTATTTGAAATAGTTTATTTTGATGAAGCGCCAAGAGAAGAAATATATCGAAAACAAGTTCGAGACGCATTGAATAAAGACCTAGCATTGGGCCGCACAACAGCCGGCCCCCATAGAGACGACGTACGATTCCTTTGGGATAAAAGAGACCTTAGAAGTTTTGGCTCACAAGGGGAACACAAGCTTGCTTTGGTATTATTAAAATTAGCGGAGATGTGTTTTATACGAGACAACACAGGCTCATACCCCACGCTTTTATTGGATGACCTGTTTTCAAAGCTTGATTTTGAAAGAAGTCAAAAAACAGTTTCACTACTGCAGAGCCTCGAAGACGACTCTGGTGATCCCGTCCAAACAATCGTAACAACAACTGATATTTTGAATGTTGAAAGCAGCGGACTGATGGCAACTGGAAAAGAAACAAAAACCTATCATCTGGAACGCAGATGCAACACATAGGTGGAGCATTAAAAAAACTTATAAAAACAGCAGGCCTTGAAAAAGGAATAGCACAGCAAAAAGCTTTAGAAATCTGGTCGGAAATTGTCGGTGAAACAGTATCAAAAAACACAGAACCAATATCCATTGAACACGGCATTTTGAACATCAAAACAACCACCCCGGTTTGGCGTCAGGAGCTGCAGTTCCAGAAAAAACAAATTATTGAAAAATTAAATAAAAAATTAAATAAAAAATTAATAAAGGACATTCGATTTATATGAGCGCAGAAACACAAGCAAAACAATATAGCGCAGAAAGCATTCAGGTTTTAGAAGGGCTGGAGGCGGTTAGAAAACGCCCCGCAATGTACATTGGCGATGTGGGTAAGCGAGGTCTTCACCATCTTATTTATGAGGTTGTGGATAACTCAATTGATGAAGCTCTCGCCGGATATTGCACTCGAGTGATAGTTACGTTCAACGATGATGGTTCTGTGACCGTTGAAGATAATGGTCGAGGGATTCCTGTAGACATGCACAAAGAAGAAAAAAAACCAGCAGTGGAGGTTGTAATGACCCTCCTTCACGCGGGTGGAAAATTTGATAAAGGATCCTATAAGATTTCCGGTGGACTGCATGGTGTAGGGGTTTCTGTTGTAAATGCGCTATCAGAATGGTTGTGGGTAGAAGTAAAACGAGATGAAAAAATCCATCGACAGGATTATAGAGCGGGTGATCCACAGAACAAACTTAAAACAATAGGAAAAGCTAAAAAAACAGGCACAAAAGTATGTTTTTATCCTGACGCATCAATATTTAAAACCATTGATTTCGAATATGATATTATTGCTGAGAGGTTACGGGAGCTGGCATATCTGAATAGCGGACTAGAAATTATTCTTAAAGACAAGAGAGTAGAAAATGGTGAATCAGATAAATTTAAGTTTAAAGGAGGGTTGAGCGATTTTGTAAAATATTTAGACGAGAACAATAACCCCCTGCATAATAAAGTAATTACGGTTCAAAAAGAAGACGGGAAAGTTCCAGTAAATGTTGCCATGCGATATGGGAACACCTATAATGACAATATTCTTACCTTCGTAAACAATATTAATACGATTGAAGGAGGAACCCATCTCTCTGGATTTCGCTCTGCTTTAACACGGGCCATGAACAATCACGCCACAAAGAACAACCTTATCAAGGCAAAAAAGAATGAAAAAATCAATTTGTCTGGAGAAGATTTTCGTGAGGGTTTGACAGCCATCATAAGTATAAAAGTAGCAGAACCACAATTTGAGGGACAAACAAAAACAAAACTTGGGAATGGGGACGTAAAAGGAATTGTGGACACGGTGGTATATGAAGGAATATTAGACTTTCTGGAACAGAACCCATCTATTGGCCGCCGCGTTATTGAGAAAGCACTGCTGGCCGCCAGAAGCAGAAGCGCAGCCAGGAAAGCCCGGGAACTCATTCGTAGAAAAAGCGCATTAGGCGGGTCGTCGCTTCCGGGTAAATTAGCTGACTGTTCAAATAGAGACCCCATTTTTTGTGAACTTTATTTAGTTGAAGGTGATTCAGCAGGTGGATCCGCAAAGCAAGGGAGAGACAGAAAAACACAGGCGATTCTTCCACTGCGCGGTAAAGTAATAAACTCTGAAAAAGCCCGGATTGACAAACTGCTTTCGAACAATGAAGTACAGTCTATGATAACGGCTTTGGGCGCAGGATTTGGTGGCTCTGAAGATGAGAGCGGTGAAAAATCGTCTGGAGATTTTGAAATAGAAAAGCTCCGCTACCACAAAATAATTATTATGACCGATGCAGATGTAGATGGTTCCCACATTCGAACATTACTTTTAACGTTCTTTTATAGGAAAATGAAGGAAGTCATAGATGGTGGATACCTTTACCTTGCCCTCCCTCCACTGTATCGAGTATCCCAAGGAAAAAAAGAAGCCTATGCCTATGATGATAATGAGCGAGACCTATTGATCGAGCGCATGAAAAAAGATAATAAAAACACAAAGATATCTATTCAGCGTTATAAAGGATTAGGTGAAATGAACCCCGCACAGCTTTGGGAAACTACGATGGATCCGGAACGAAGAACCTTGTTGCAGGTTTCTGTTGAAAGTGCCGCAGAAGCCGCAGAAACATTTCAAAACCTTATGGGGCATGATGTGGAAGCCCGAAGAACCTTTATAGAAAAAAACGCAAAGTTTGTTGTTAATCTAGATGTTTAACACCGCAGGAGAACTTCATGGTTGATTTTAATAGAGACAACACCCTTCCGCGGGATATCGTGGACGAAATGAAAGAGAGCTATCTCAACTACTCCATGTCTGTTATTGTTTCCCGCGCCCTGCCAGATGTAAGAGATGGACTGAAACCAGTTCACCGCAGAATCCTTTACGGCATGAGCGAGCTGGGTTCCAGTTGGAATCGCCCCTATAAAAAATCGGCACGTATTGTTGGCGATGTTTTGGGGAAATATCACCCCCATGGCGATAAATCAGTTTATGACGCACTGGTACGCATGGCTCAGGATTTTTCCATGCGGTATGAATTGGTAGATGGTCAGGGAAACTTTGGATCTATTGATGGAGATAATGCAGCGGCCATGCGCTATACCGAATCCCGGATGACAAAATTAACTAGCGAAATGCTAAAAGACCTGGAAAAGGACACAGTGGACTGGGATCTTAATTTTGATGAAACACTAAAGGAGCCATCTGTTCTACCATCAGCCGTACCCACGCTTTTGGTGAATGGATCCGAAGGGATCGCAGTGGGAATGGCGACTAAAATACCTCCTCATAATTTGGTAGAAATCATTAATGGGTTGGTGGCCATGATTGATAATGAAAGGATTACTGCAGACGAGTTGATGGAATATATTAAAGGACCCGACTTTCCAACTGCAGGCATTATTATGGGCATGGATGGACTTAAGCTGGCCTATGAAACAGGCCGGGGTAAAATCAAGATGCGCGCCCGTGCACATATAGAAACTAATAAAAACGGAAAAGACAGCATAGTTATTACGGAGGTTACTTACCAAACGAATAAAGCAAATCTTGTGGAAAAAATTGCTGACCTGGTTCGAGATAAAAAGGTTGTGGGGATTACGGATCTTCGGGACGAGTCGGACAAAGATGGTATACGTGTTGTGATCGAAACAAAACGAGACGCAGTTCCTGAAGTTATTCTGAACCAGCTATATAAACACACACAACTTCAAGACACATTTGGTCTCATTCTACTGGCGCTTGTGAATGGAGTTCCAAAAATTATGCCTCTGAAAGAGATTCTAACTCATTTTGTGGATTTCCGGCATGAAGTTGTTGTCCGTAGAACAGAATTTGAACTAAGGGAATCAGAAGCAAGGGCCCACCTATTAGAAGGTCTAAAAATTGCCCTGGATAACATTGAAGAAGTAATCAAAATAATTCGCGGAAGTAAAAACCCAATTCAAGCAAAAGAAGGATTAATGAATAGTTTTAATCTTTCGGATATACAATCCCAGGCTATCTTAGATATGAGGCTTCAAAAACTTACAGGATTAGAAGTTGAAAAGGTTGTAACAGAATATAAAGAAGTAATCAAAACGATCGCCCACTTAAAGGGAATCCTGGAGAGCAAAAAACAAAGAATGGACATCATTAAAACAGAGCTGTTGGAAATTCGCGACCTTTATGGAGACGAACGAAGAACAGAAGTGGTTCCTGTAGATACAAATTTTTCTATGGAAGATATGATTGCCGAGGAAGAAGTTGTTCTAACAATTACACACCAGGGCTATATCAAGCGTACCGCATTAAACACATACCGCACACAAAGAAGAGGTGGGCGCGGTATACAAGGGGCCATGAGCAAGGATGAAGATTTTGTAGAACACTTATTTATTGCCAACACCCACCATTACATGCTTTTTTTCACAGATAAAGGTAAATGTCACTGGTTGAAGGTTTATGATATTCCACAGGGTGGCCGAGCTACCCGTGGCCGGGCAATCGTTAACCTGATCGGCTGTGAGCCTGGGGAAAAAGTTGAAGCCTTTGTAAGCGTGAAGAATTTTGATGATGATCATTATATCGTTATGGCAACCCAGAAGGGTATTGTCAAAAAAACAGTGCTTTCAGCATACGGCAAGCCTCGAAAAGGGGGTATCTATGCCATTGAGATTCGAGAAGGGGATAAGCTAATCGAAGCCAGGATCACAAATGGTGAACACGACATCTTATTAGGAACATATGAAGGAAAATCAATCCGCTTTTCTGAAAACAATATTCGCCCAAGCGGTAGAAAAACAATGGGCGTGAAAGGTATCAAGTTGGGATCAAAAGAAGACCACGTGGTTGGCATGCTAGTGGTGCGCCGAGAAGGAACGATTCTGGTTGCTACGGAAAAAGGAATGGGTAAACGGACAGATGTAATCCAGTATCGCACTCAGACCCGAGGAGGAAAAGGGGTTATGACCATGCGCTGTACAGACAAGACAGGAAAAATGGTGAAAATCATGGAGGTGGTTGACTCGGACGACCTAATCATTATTACAGACTCTGGTGTGCTTATGAGACAGCCCGTGGTTGATATTCGAACCATCGGACGTGTAACACAAGGTGTAAAACTGGTGAAACTAGATGATGGCACCAGCATCTCATCCATCACCAGAGTTATAAGCGAAGATGTACCCCCGGAAAAAGAAACCCAAGTAAAAGACCCGGAGCCAGAGACAAATGCAACATGAACTTAGAAACCAAAATACGATCGATTGAGTCTAGGATTGTATTAGCACAAAAAAGAAGCGACTTCAATCACCCTGTTCAAATTATTGCAGTAACCAAAACGCACCCATTTCAAACTATTAAAGAAGCATATGATGCGGGAATTAAATCTATTGGTGAAAATCGCGTTCAGGAAGCATCACAAAAATTTGAATCTTTTGAACATATGCCAAAAATCACCAAACGATTCATTGGCCACCTTCAAACCAACAAGGTAAAAAAGTGCATCGCCTTATTTGATACAATTGACTCCGTTGATTCTCTGAAACTGGCAAAAAAAATATCTCAAGTCGCGAAGACATTAAATAGAACAATTTCTGTATTATTAGAGATAAACACCAGTGGAGAACAACAAAAAAACGGGTTTTCTCCGGATCTCACTGAAAATATGATGAGCTGTTTTAATGAAAAGAATATCAAGATTAAAGGATTAATGACAATTGCCCCCCATACAACCGACAAAGGAAAACTTAGAAACTCATTTTCTCAACTTAGAGAGCTACAAGACAGAATTAAACATTTTTTAAAAACTGATCAGGTGACAGAGCTTTCTATGGGCATGAGCGGAGACTATGAAATAGCCGTAGAAGAGGGCTCGACTATGATTAGGTTAGGCACTAAGCTATTCGGAAAAAGAGACATGTAAACAGGAAAGGCAGCGTTATACACCCTTCAAAGGATCTAACCAGGGGACCACAAAGTTTAACAAGCGCCGATAGCTTAACGAAATCTGCCAAGCATCCACCCTCTGGGCCACTTCACCTTCGATTCCAGAAAAGGCACCGCTAACAAAAAACGGTTTTTGAATGTTTAGGCCTACTCCTCCAATTTTCATGTTCCACAACACACCACACCCAATTGTTATAACCGTTGCCCGGGAATTTGGTGCGGCCACACCATTCCAATAGGATTCGGTGGTATGTCGCGCGATCAAACTTCCACCTAAGGACCCGTTTATGGCAGGGACCAGTTTTGAAAAAACAGTTAAAGACAGATCATATAATTGAGACGCCCTATACCCATAATTATTATCATTTATAGGTAATTCCGCCATTATTGTACCACCCATAAACACGGGGTTAATCATTTGTTTTTTAAAATACTGCATTTCTAGAACACCCTTATAGACACCCTCACTCATGCTGAAATGACGGTGATCTGTTTTTTCTTCACCGTTTAGAAAAAAAGGGTCAGATGTAAGCGTGTTTTTTGAAGGAATCACCAATCCACTTCCGAAAAACCACCTCTTTCCTGCACCTTGACCATCATTAAAAAGAAGATAGCGGAACATAAGCCGTGTATCACCCATCATCCCGCCTTCGGCGTTTTTAAAATTGGAATCAGTCCCTTCGTCTCGGTGGTGAATGGTGGTGGTGTCACCATCCCAGGTCATAATTCGACTTCCTATTGACTGACCAAGGGTAAAATTCCAGTAGTTGGAAAGGCCAATAGTGATGGTGGGTGATAGAATGATGGATGTCAAGGTTCCCTCATGGTCAAAGCCTTCCCCCGAACCTGGAAGCGCTTCATGCCACCAGTCAATATATTGATTCATATTATCTAGGCCAAACATGACCTGTCCAGCCCAAAGCCCCACACCTCTATCAGAATTGCCGACCGGCAAAGACGGATTACTTCAGAGCGCTCACTGACCTCTTAGAGAAAGAATGAACAAAAGGAAAGGAATAATATATTTCATAGAAGTTTAAATTAAGTCGGTCATATTTATGGTTCCCACGAATAAAACGGAATACAGTATTTATTCCCCTAAAAGATTCTCAGCTAAAGAAACAGCTTTTAATCATAACATTTTTCAAACAGTTGATGGGCGACATATTGTCCCAATCACATTTTCTGATGAGAGCCTTAATCCAAAATCCTTTTTTGGTTTGAAAAAAATGTATGACCCGGGCTCAATACTTATTATTGACAGATTAAAAAACACGGACAGAGATGTATGCATCATGGACCATGTAAATAAATCGGGGACAAACTTTCTTATTGGTAAAACGCCCCACAAAGAATTACCAACTTTCCCCGATATGGGACATATTTATAAACCAATACAAAACCTGAAACAGGTATTGGTTCATACCGTTGGCCCAGAACGTTTTTCAAGTGAAACAGGCATAGATGAAATTGTATCTGAGGCCACCGGTCTTATTGCGCCTCTGTGGCATTATGTGGGTGTTGTTGTATTCGCCTGCAATTGTTACACAGAATAATATCGGGTGCGGATAAATGAAAAAGGCCCCTTAAAATTTTGTCTCCATTCATGTCCGACTAAAAAAGAATAAACCAAACCAGCTAACCACAGGACCAACGCACCGGACTGTTAACCAAGCTGATGAACAATGTTTACACCCAGCTTTACATTGTTTAAGGCTAAAGCCCTATTTGCCTCCAAGCTCCTTCCGTTTGTTTTTTTCACAATTTCTTTTAGTAAAAACGGCGTCAACTCCCCACCTTTTATTTTTTTTATATGTGCGTCATTAGTGGCTCTGTCGATTATTTTTTCTATTTCACCGCTCGGGATTTCATCTTTTTTTGGAATAGGATTAACAACTAAGGTTGACACACCTAGCTTTATCTCTATGTTTTTTCGATAAATATAAGCAGCGTCACCCGGGCTTTCTATCCGAAAAAGATCAAAAAGCCCAGAATTACGCGAATAAAAAGCAGGGAATTCATTCGTCTCAAATCCCACCACCGGAACCCCGAGAGTTTCTAGCATTTCCAGGGTTTTGGAGAGATCAAGAATGGCTTTTGCTCCGGCTGATACAACGATCATCGGAATTTGTGCAAGAGCAGTTAAATCTTGAGAAATATCGAAAGAATGTTTGGCGCCCCGATGTACACCTCCAATGCCACCCGTGGAAAAAACGGAAATTCCAGATTGGTGGGCGATGTGCATGGTGGCAGAAACTGTGGTCCCACCACTCCACTTTTTTGCAATGGCAATCCCCAAGTCTCGACGAGTCACCTTTTTGACGGATGCATCTTTTGCTATGAATTCGATCTGTGCCTTTTCCAGCCCAACACAACACTCACCATTGACAATGGCGATGGTGGCAGAAACAACACCTTGTTGTCTACAAATCGATTCAGCTTTTAATGCAAATTCAACATTATCTGGGTAGGGCATGCCATGTGTTATAATTGTCGATTCCAACGCGAGAATAGGCGCCCCCGTTTCCAGCGCTGTTTTCACTTCTTTGGAAAATTGTATTTTCATCAGAGGTTGGTTTAATACAATGATTTAACTTTTGGACTTAATTGATGATGCTTATGAAAAAAATTGACCCCAAAAGATACAATCTTTCTCTGCGTCTTAATCTGCAACAAAATAAATTAAATGAACTTTTTATAATTATTGATCGCAAGAGCAGGGTTGTTATGAAAGA
>Ga0208522_1000489_pt1 | contig 26830 bp, 25 predicted proteins | sample ETNtaG_25_FD_185763 | JGI IMG/M metagenome (GOLD analysis project Ga0208522, IMG submission 185763) | Marine microbial and viral communities from oxygen minimum zone, Eastern Pacific Ocean - ETNP201302SV86 (SPAdes) (version 2) | ecosystem: Environmental > Aquatic > Marine > Oceanic ... | reverse complement strand
GCCGTAACGCCATACGCGTGTACAGCTTCATCCATGGTGAGTAATGGAGCATCGTCAGTAACAACAATCTCTTGCTGATCATCTTGGTTTTCATCTGCATTGTCAACCGAGTCATTTGCAGCGATGCCACCCATGTACCCCAATGCTGATGCTAAGATTAGTGTCCCGACCAACAGTGCTGCTGTCCAACCGACTCTTCCTTCCATGGATTGAATCAGTTGCAATACCTTATGATGCTGCTTCTTCGATGGACTCGCGGTCCAATCGGTCTAGGCTTGGTTGGACTTGCCATTTCCACAATGGTACAATAATCAGTGCACCCGTAATCATATCTAGGGTAAAATGCTGCTTTGTGGTTAGGATAGAGAGAGACATCAGAACCCAGCAGATGCCAACAGCCCACTGCCGAATTGGTTTATCTTTCCACCAGCGAACGGCGAATAACGTGAATAGAAGCGCCGAACTGACATGCAGGCTTGGCCATGAATTGTATGGTTCATCAATTAACCAGAGTCCTTCAAACATCGCCAAGAAAACAGGATGCATGGTGTCGACATTGTCTAGGGCCTGAGATCGGATGTGAACTTCAGCTGGGAATATGGTGAACCAGATGTTGGAAACTGTAAACAGCACAATCAGACTTTGACTCAGGATGAGTGCTTCTTGCCGACCCCTCTTGTTGTCTGGCATAGAAATCAAGGGTAACGGATAGAAGAAATAGAACAGAGAGAGGTAAATCACCACTGTCCAGGCCAGGAATGGAATTGCCAAATCCAACGAAGTAGTCGGGTCAAAAACCGTGGTCCCACGCCAACCCATGAGATGATTGGTGATGAGGTATAATGGCGCCAGAATAATGACATCGATGGCGGCCATACTGAATAGGAATCCGAAACCGGTTCTCCTAGCAATTGAGAATTTCCAAATCGACCAAATGTCGAGAAATTTCTCGCGCACGAGAGCACCTCACTTCAAATTCCGAGTGAATGATTGGATGCCAGTAATGTGTCTGGCCAAAATCAAGTTGTGAATGTCGTGTGTTCCTTCGTAGGTCTTGACAGACTCTAGATTGTTCATGTGGCGCATGATGGGGTACTCGCTGGTGACTCCATTGGCGCCGTGGATGTCACGCGCAACTCGGGCGATGTCAAGGGCGATGTCGACATTGTTCATCTTGGCAAGACTGATGAATTCAGGGACCCAATTATCTTCGTCGATTTTACGACCAAGATGGTAAGCCAGCAACTGTCCCTTGGTAATCTCCCTCAACATCGTGGCGAGTTTCATTTGGATGAGTTGGTAGGCTGCGATGGGATGATCAAATTGAATCCGTTCTAGGGAGTACTTCTTCGCTGCATCAAAGCAGGCCTGTGCTGCACCTATGCTACCCCAAGCGATTCCGTATCGAGCCCGATTGAGGCATGAGAACGGGCCGGACAATCCCTTGGCCTCTGGCAGAAGTCTGTCCTTGGGAATCTTGCAGTCTTGGAAGACCAATTCGCTGGTCACCGAAGCGCGCAGTGAATGCTTCCCTTTCTGTTCCGGTGCAGTGAATCCCTCATCTCCCATCTCGACGATGAATCCTCGAATCTCTCCGTCTAATTTTGCCCATACAATGGCCAAATCACAGATGGTCCCGTTGGTAATCCACATCTTGGCTCCATTGAGCAAGTAGTGGTCGCCCTTGTCCTCGGCCTTGGTAATCATGCCACCGGGGTTGGAACCGTAGTCTGGCTCAGTGAGGCCAAAGCAACCGATGAGTTCGCCGGTCGCCATCCCTGGCAGATACTTCTGCTTCTGCTCCTCAGTTCCGAACTTGTGAATGGGGTGCATGGATAGTGAGCCCTGTACACTGGCAAACGAACGTAGGCCACTGTCTCCACGCTCAAGTTCTCTGCAAACCACGCCGTAAGCGGTGTATGACATACCAGCGCAGCCATATTCTTCAGGGATGACCATCCCAAGGACACCCATTTCACCAAGATCCTGAATCCACTCTCTTGGGAATGTTCCATCGAGGTAGTGTTGTTCGATATTTGGGATGACTTTCTCATCCACCCAATCACGAACCATGTCCCTGACCATCAGTTCTTCTTCAGAAAGCAACGCGTCGACATCGTAGAAGTCGAGTGCTTCGTATGCCATGTTGAGTGCCCCGGCGGGGTCCCCTTTGAACGTTGCCGACGCCCCCATAGGGGGCGAATCAGAAATTCTTGGATTTTCGAGCGGCACGTTTCTCTTCTTTCTCCTTCTCGACCCGCGCACTCTCAGCAGCCTCTCGCTTGGCATTTCTCCGATTGTAGTACATCTTCTGCAGAGTATCGCTGTTCATGAAAATCAGACCCATTACAGAACCTGGGACGACAATCATAACCACGATTCCCAACACATAGGAGATGAGTGTGTCTGTCCAAACACTGGTTTCGGGAGGCGGGTGGAATCCGATGACAGCACCGTATGAAGTGACTACAAATCCAACATTCGCATCGTCTGTAGTACCCCAAGAACCAACAAGTCTCTCGCCAGCAAGGGCACTGCTGCTTGCTAACACCTGTTCAATTTCGATCCATTCGTATGCCTCACCAGCAGATAGATCCCAAGCCATGACTTGGAAGGGTGCCATTGTCACTAACGCCTCACTTGCACCCCGAGTATGGATGTGTGTGAACTCACCACTAATCCCTGGGATGATTTTCGTGAAAATGGTCGATTGTTGTGGATTATGAACGTCCAATCCGATGATTCCGATGGCACGATCTTCTCCGATAGCCACGCAACGATTGAACACGGGTTCAGCACAATTTATTCCACGCCAGACTCGGTCTGTTCCACCCACCCAGTGCAATGAATGATTTGCATTCGAATCGATGATGGCAACTCCATTGCTTTCCGTTGTCATCGCACAGAACTGCTCTTCTTCCTGACAAGCAATCCCAGTAATTCGACTGGTCGGTTCTTCAACTATTAACTGAAACACACCCTGTCCACCTTCGCCTTCATGATACGCCCACAGCCAACCTTCTGTGCTACCGACGTAGGCATCACTTCCTGCAGCATTCCAGGCGACAGCCCCAATATCGACCCCACCCAGATTGGTTGCACTTCCAGAAACCGTGGTAACAGAATGGTCTTCGGCAACGTAACGGAACATGGCTCCATTGTCTCCAACCAAAAGAGCAGTTTTGCCACGTGGATGCCAATCAATAGAACGCAGTGTGTCTTCGGTCGGTGTGGCCAACTCGATTTGCACATTCGGATTCGTTCCATCCAATAGGCGGGCATATCCATCTGCACCAGCGACGAGAACCTTCTGGGTAGTTTCACCGCCTGCGGCCACAGCTTCCAATCCCAAATCATATTCAGCAAGCCAAATGGGATTGTCCATTTCGACGGCCCCTTCGGCCGATACAACCGAAGCTAGACATGAGACCAAGATGAGGGCCACCAAGCCCAAGGCCGTGCGTGAACCGTTCGCCATCGGGCCGCCGACAGTCCCCCTGATTATCACCCTTCTCGACATGATGGCCAGCCGCGACCCTTAACGACGGGTTGGCGCTCGGAGGTAACATGGAGACCTTTGAGGTGAAGCGTGGATTGGCCAAGAAATTGGCATCCGAGGGAGGACTGGCAGGATTGGCCAGCAAGCATTTCGACAGTGTAGATGGCCAAGATGATGCCTTTTCAGGCAGTCATGGTATTATGAACAGTATTACTGGAGAATACAATGCATTGGGGAAATTAGTTGTCGATGTCATTCAAGAACGTCCGGATTTCGACGATCCTGATGCTATGGCCGTAGCCATGGATAGCCGTCGACGATGGTCCGCTTTTCTGGACGAGGCCACAGGGTACAATTCTAAGCAACGCGGCGACAAGGCTAAGGAATTCGCTAAGAAGGCATCAAAGGCCAAATCGGGAATCAGTCAAGCACTGAAGTTCATGGAAATGTCCACTACCCTATCTGACGAAGTTCGCACACAAGCAGGAGAATACATCTCAACAATCGAAGCACTTCTTGACGCAGGAGACAATACCAAAGCCGAGAGTACTGCAAAGAAACTTAGTAAGCTACTTGGCTGATATACAACACTCTATAGGCGATTTCAATGGATGCATCTACTAGAATCTCCCTGATTACGGGGGCAGCTGCTGAAGTTGTCGGAATCGAGCATCTCGAAGCACGAATTGCTGATGGTGGCACCATTCGTGCCTACGTCGGTTTTGAGCCGAGTGGAAAAGCGCATGTTGGCTGGAAAGTTTTGGCCACCAATCTTCGACGAATGCTCGATGCCGATGTCAACGTCCTCATCTTCATGGCCGACTGGCATGCATGGGTGAATGACAAATTCGACGGAGACATGGACAAGATCCAAACAACTGCGAAGTACATGGAAGAAGTCTTCCGGTCACTTCTCAACCATCCTGAAGAAGGGGATGGGCCCGGACAATTGCGCTTTGGTTATGCTTCTGAGATTATGGACAGTGGAGATTACTGGGCACGTGTACTACGCTGCTCCAAGAACATGAGTCTAGCAAGAGCCCGCAGGACATTCAGCATCATGGGTAGAAATGAGGACAGTGGGGATGGCGACTTGTCAAAATTCTTCTATCCAGCTATGCAGGCTGCTGATATCTTTGAGATGGACATCGATTTGGCCATCGGTGGTATGGATCAGCGCAAGGCGCACATGTACATGCGCGAAGTAGCGGATCACTGGGGTTGGACCAAGGCGACTTGTATCCACACCCCAATCATATCTGGTCTGAAGAGCGCGGGCGCGCGCATGGATTCGTTCGACCATAAGATGAGCAAGTCGGACCCGTCCGGAGCCATACTCTTGCACGACACGCCCGAACAACTCCGTAAGAAGATGCGTAAGGCCTACCTCGATATCGAGAAAGATGACAGCCCAATCTACGAACTTCTACAATACATTGTCTTGCCTGAACAAGATCAAATTACAGTCACCCCCAAACCCGAATATGGTGAGCCCAGCACTTACGACAGCGTCGAAGCGTTTGTGGCCGCAGTTCAATCTGGCGCGATTCATCCATTGGATGCGAAATTCGCAATCGCCGATGCCGTATCCGCAGGGTTGGAAACCATGCGATTGCACTTCGAGTCCAATCCGCAGTTACTTGAATCTGTGAATGAGATTACTGGGGAGTAAGAGATTACTCACATTTGATACAGTTCATCCATGCCTTGATATGTCTCGCGCGTGTATGTTTGTTTGATGAATGCAATTTCAATCAAAATTGCAGGGGCATCATTGAAGGAGCGAATAGGTCCGCCCAGCACGCGATAGCACGAGGTTACACCCATGTCTGAAGTTGGAATCGACGATATTGCCATCCATTTTCCCAAGTTGTACTTGGACATGAAGGACTTTGCCAAAATGCGCGATGCTGATTATGGCAAGCTCAACAAAGGCCTGGGCCTTTCGGCCATGGCCATCCCCGATGTTCACGAAGATACAGCGACTATGGGTGCAAATGCCGTGACTCGACTCATAGATCGTAACGGCATCAAGCCAACACAGATTGGCCGCATGTATCTTGGGACAGAAAGCGCTCTAGATGGCGCGAAGCCAACAGCCACCTACATTCTAGATATGCTGAATCAGCGATACAGTAGTCGATTCGGAGAGAACTGCTTTCGCAATTGCGATGTTGTTGACATGACCTTTGCTTGTATCGGCGCTGTCGATGCCCTACACAATACCTTGGATTGGGTTGCCAGAGGCGGTGAAGAGGAAGATCGAATTGGTATTGTCGTTTTCAGTGACAATGCGAAATACGATTTGGAATCTGCGGGAGAGTACACACAAGGTGCTGGAGGCGGTGCTCTGATGATTCGCCACAACCCGCGCCTAATCTCGATTCCAGATCGATGGGGAGTTTCGACTTCTCCAGTCCATGATTTCTTCAAACCCCGCCGTGAGGTTTCCCTCAAATCAGTCATCTCCCACGTTGTTCAATTGGCTAGAGAAACAGGCGCCTCAATCAAAGAGGGTATGGTTGAGCGTATGGTCCGTCATCTACCGGAATCTACCGTCCGCCGCCTTGGAATCTTCAGCCACGGAACAGAGTCGGTTCAGGTTCACCGAGATGAACCTGTATTCGATGGTCAGTTCAGCAACCAGTGTTACCAGGCTGCCGTCGAAGAAGCGTTCCGAGATTTCCGCGCTAAGGCTGAGTCCGATGGTCGATGGAATTCAGAGGACGACCTGATACTCACTGAAGATTGGGCTCGAATCATCATGCACTTGCCCTATGCGTTCCAAGCCAAGAGAATGTTCCCTGCAGTCTTTGCGTATGAGCGTAGAGACAGCCCATCTTGGGCTGAAGTAGAATCGGAGATTGGCCAGAGGCCGAGCCTAGACGATTTCGATGATACACCCGATGGCCAAGAAGAGTTTCAACGAGCGCTCGACGCCTATCGACGCCGCATCTCAAAGACCGCTGCATATCGAGAATTCCATTCTGAGCGTATCGAAAAAGGACAGAGAGCCAGCTCCCTCATTGGCAACCAGTATACTGGATCCATCTTCCTAGCTCTAATGTCCACCTTTGAATCTGATTACGAATCCGACAGCCCACTCGATGACAAACGATTCGGACTCTGCGGTTACGGCTCGGGTGCCAAAGCCAAGGTGTTTGAAGGAATTGTCAACAAACGTTGGCGAGAAATCGTCTCAGGATGGAATCTATTCGAGAGAATGGCTGGACGAATGGCAATTGATCAAATCACTTACGAAGAGTTGCACAAAGGCATTCACACGGGCAGCGTTCTCAAACCTCGAGGCGAATTTGCCTTGGTTGAGGTTGGAGAAGAAGGCGTTCTTGAAGGCGCAAGAACCTATGCTTGGGTCGACTAAATCATCGGAATATCTCTGCGAATCGTTCATAGAGGGACCTTGGGTGCCGCATCACCGTAGGTGATGAATTAATGGCAGACATTGCAGTATTGCTGAAACAAGTTCCAGATTCCAATGCGAAGATTGTCGTAAGTGGCGGACGCGTTGATGAAGGGTCAGTCAACAAGTGGTCGATGAGTCCTTATGACGAATACGCACTCGAGGCGGCATTAGCCCTAGGTGGTTCGATTACGGCCATTACTTGCGGCCCGGATCGCGCCAAGAAAATGCTCACCGATGCCGCTGCAGTTGGTGTCACCAATCTCATGCACATCGTTGTCGATGATTTGACGACCATCGATTCAAATCAGGTTTCTTCAATCCTAGCCGCTGCCGTACAGAAGACCGGTGCAAACGTCGTCTTTTGTGGCAAACAAGCTGCTGACACGAATGCCGGTTCAATTGGACCAAGCGTCGCCGAAAAACTTGGGTCGGCCTGTGTTACCATGGTCAGCGAACTATCTGGTGATGCCTCTGGTTTCCTTGCCCTTCGTCCAAGTGCCAATGGTATGGAGCGTGTCGCCGTCTCCGCCCCGTGTGTCATTGCTTTTGACAAGATGGCCACAGAATTGCGCCGTCCAAACGTCAAGGGAATCATGATGGCCAAAAAGAAGACCATCGAAGCCATTTCCGTCAGCGATCTGGGCGTCGACATCGGTTCTTCTTCTGTTACATTGGATAATCAATCTCCTCCCGCCGAAAAACCAGCGGGACAGAAATTTGAGGGCGCTGAAAGCGTTGCTGCTGTTGTCAGTAAATTGCGTGACGAAGCCAAGGTGATTTGAGGGGGCATGAAGATGGTTACAGTAATTGCAGAAATTTCAGGAAACAGCCTACATCCAGTCACCGCACAATTAGTGGGTGCCGCAGGCGGAGATGCAACCGTCCTTTGCCCAGGTGGAGTAGGTGCATCTGAAGCTGCTACACTTTCCGGTGTGGCCAAGGTCATCTCAGTTGAGGGTGACTGCTTCTCTTCGTTTGATGGTGGCGCATGGGCATCAGCCCTAGGCTCAGTAGCCGAAGGCCGAATCCTAACCGCCTCTACAGCCAATGGACGCGAGATTGCCGCTCGCATGGCTGCAGCCAAGGGCGTTGCAGTAGTCCAAGATGTCACCAGTATTTCGGGCAATTCAGTCACAAGACCCATCTATTCAGGCAAGGCCGTGGAATCACTCACTATCTCAGATGACACTATTCTTACCATTCGCCCGAACACATTTGCTCCCGTCGAGGGCGGTGGCAGTGCTGCGGTTAGTACAGTAAACCAGAGTGCAGATGTTGCTACTTCAGTCAAGGAAGCAATTGCCAAGGCCAGCGAGCGTCTGGATGTTGCAGATGCGGACATCATCATCTCAGGTGGTCGCGGCATGGGCAGCATCGAGAACTTCAGCCAGCTTGAGGCCATTGCAGACCAACTGGGCGCTGCTGTTGGTGCATCTCGTGCAGTGGTTGATGAGTGGGGGATGTCTCACAGTATTCAGGTTGGACAAACTGGAAAAACCGTCAATCCAAGCCTGTACATCGCTGTCGGAATCTCAGGTGCCATCCAGCATCTTGCAGGAATGCGCTCTTCCAAATACATCGTCGCCATCAACAAAGATTCTGAAGCACCTATTTTCGGGGTTGCTGATTACGGAATCGTTGCGACATGGGAGGAAGCCCTTCCAGCATTGGCAGACGCCCTTTCAAATCTGTGAGATGATATCGTGAGCGACCCCCTCGTGGTCGAGCCGACATCCACACATGATGCGTCGATTATCTGGATGCATGGACTAGGTGCGAGTGCAAATGATTTCGCAGATATGCCCAGACTCATTTCCCGACCCGGGACCCGTTGGATCTTTCCAAACGCCCCGATGCGTCGAGTGACCCTCAACAATGGTTGGCGCATGCCCTCTTGGTTCGATATTCGATTCCTTGGGGCCGGGGCAGGGGAAAGTGAGCGTGAATGCCCGATTGAAGCTCAGGAATCTGCGGAATTGATTGCCTCTTTGATGGAGGAAGAACATGCCCGGGGAATTCCTTACAATCGCATCGCCCTCATTGGGTTCAGTCAAGGCGGCGCCTTGTCGCTCTACCTCGGTTGTCGTTTTCCAGAACGGATTGCGGGCATGGTCTGCCTGTCGGGATACCTAGTTTTCCACAAAGTCCACATGGAGGCTTGCCATGATGCCAATCGAACCACACCGGTTCTGGTTTGCCATGGAACAAGAGATGACATGGTTCCATTATCGTCTTCGGAGAGAACAGTCGAATTTCTGCGTAACAATGGATGGCCAGTGGATTTTGAACACTACCCAATGTTCCATGAAGTTTGCATGGAGGAGATTCGTAGGGTGGAGACCTTCTTCTCGGAGATTCTCGATTAGTCATCGAGCAAATCATAGGCATCCTCGCGAACTTCTCCCTGCACCTGTACGGTGACCGTATCGGTACTGCTCTCTCTAGATGGGTCGATTACTGTCAGGGTGAAGGTATGATTTCCAATCGGCAATCGCACGTTGACCATTGGCGTTTTTCCAATTTGTTTTGAGTGGCCATCTCTCCAAATCCATTGTTCAATGCCCTGGCTTCCCGGTGATGTTGCAGATCCATCTAGAAGCACGGTAGCAGTCCCATCTTGATCCGCATTGACAACCTGATCATTGCCAGCATCAGCCGTGGGGGATACATGCGAAATAAAATCATCATCTGAAAGTCCTACCATCAGATCAGATTCATCCTCTTGGAATTGTGCCATTTGCTCAATTTCATCATCGAGCATTGCAAACAGTTCTGAATCATCAATCGAACTTGCCCCTGTACTGAGTTGCTTCTGTTCCTCTTCCGTCAGTAGGCCAACCATATCTTCTCCAGCATCTGCATACAAGTCCTCATCAGGGGAAGCTGTCGGTGCTTTGAGTTCGGCCCCATCGGCAAATTCTCTCAAATCCTCATCGATTTCTGCATCATTAGACAATGCATATGGGGTTGCCTCGGGGTCAATCCATAGAATTCTATTCTCTCGTGTGTAATCGTTCTGATTGTCTCCACTCACGGCAATTCTAGTCCCATCTTGACTTGCGATTATCGATTGAACCAACCCAGTGTGTTCGCACCGCCAAACCTCTTCGCCATTCTCATCGATTCGGTGAAGGTAGAACCATGATGCGACCAACAAATCATTTCCATGTCTTTGAAGATCATTGATTGTGTACATAGATTTCCAAATTTGAGTCGATGTCAAATCATCATTCAATTTCAACACCGTTCCATCGAATTGACCCGACAATGCGCCAGTCCCATCCGGAATCAGACAGACACTTCGTGAATCGATTTCTTCAGAATGCAACATCTCTCCTATTGAAGACCAACGTTCGAGTGCGATTTGAGGCACCTCAGAAGGTGTAATGCCGAGAACTTCTCTACAGAGTATGAGTGAACCATCGTGTAAGAAACACATTGCAGATACAGTTTCTCCAATGTCCGCTTCCGGAGCACGACTCCAACGCTTGTTTCCATTTGAATCAAGGACGTGAACATATCCTTCGTCATCGGCCACAGCCACACCCGTTCCATCACGGGCGACGCAGATGGAAATCAGTTCACCTGCCGTGAATCGCCCTCGCTTGATTCCATTCTCAGTCAATACGTGCAGGTGACGCCCACCATCGATACTCGCGATTAAGGTTCCATCACCGGAAATTCTGAGGTGATCGCACCCACCTCCAAGTGCATGCGTCCAACGATGCCCTCCAAGGCGCTCATGCCCATGTAGGTCTCTGGTATGTGTCCCGACAACAATCACACCCCCACTAGCGATGCGAATGTGGGTCACTGCATCATCAACGTTGAATGGTTCCAATGCGGTTGGTGTATCGGCAACATCGAGAATTCGGACAACACCATCATCGCTGCCCCAGGCCAACCATTGACCATTCGGGGCGACATCGATTGCACGAACGATAGCTTCGCACTCGATTTCTGCAATCGGGTCGATGACCATCGGCATGATTGTTGACCAGCCCACTCTGTCTTGAGATTGCCGCCGTTAGGCTTCAGGCGAAAACTCTGTTTCGAAGATCCTCAATCTCCTGTTTTGACCACCCTACAAGTGGCTCAAGATGGACCAGCGGAGTTCGGACCGATTCATCATCGTCAATGGTGGTTGGTGCATCTGGCAGATGATGACCAACGATACCCCATGGAACAGGATCCTTTTCCCGACCTGGACCTGTCACCAATTCTGCTGCATATTCTTCTGATGCCAAGGCTGGGTCCCAAGCCCTGAGTGACTCAACTGAACCGTTGAGCGGCTTGATTCGACAACCTCGGTGCATCATCAACCAAGCACACAGCACATCCTCCTCTGAATCCAGATGTGCCATCACTAGCCCTTGCACGCCAGAGGGTAGCCCACCCGGGCCCATGAATCGAGTTCCAAGTAAACGGACCTTATCGGGGAATAATGCTACGCGAATGGCCCACTCGGGGTCGCCTAAATTGACAGTTAAATTCACTTTGTCAAGTACGGCAGCACCAACTGCCCCGGCGAATTGTTGGCTGGTCCATTCTCTCTTGGCCCCATGTCTCTTGCATTGCACGGCAAACGTACCATCTGGTTTAGGATTGGATTCCAATGCGGCAGTGGCTACGTCTTCTGGTGTGGCTTCAACTTCGGTGAATGGGTCTACCGCATTTACACCGAATGTGTGCTTCAATGCATCGACAATCTCTGCATCCTCATCACCGCTAACAAACATGAGTCCGCCTTCAACGCGGATTCTCACTTCGGCGCCTCTGAGGTGACACTGTGCAATCAGAGTCTTTCTCAGCATTCGAGTGAAGTGCTTGCGAACCGGTTTGGATTTGAGCATCGATTCGCCCATGCGGACCATCCATTGGCCCATCCAATCACCTCAGGGTTCGTTGTGGATCTCAATGATCTCATCATTCTTGATTTGAGCAGCCTTCGCCGCGTCATTTCGAACACCTTCAAGTTTCTCAAGGTAGTTTTCATCAATGTCCCCCGTCACATAGACGCCATTGAAACACGATGTATCAAAATCCACAACTCCACACTCTCCGCCTTGACAGGCATCAATCAAATCATCGAGTTTCTGGTACATGAGCCAATCCGCACCAATCGCTTGACTGACCTCTTCCTGTGTTTTCCCGTGCGCAATATATTCCCCCTTTGCCGGCATGTCAATCCCATACACATTAGGGTGAATAACCGGCGGGGCTGCACTGGCGAAGTACACTCTCTTGGCGCCAGCCTTTCGTGCCATTTCGACAATCTTTGCACTGGTATTTCCTCTGACGATGCTATCGTCCACTAGGAGTACATTCTTTCCTTCAAATTCGTAGGGAATCGGATTGAGTTTCTTACGAACACTCTCCTTTCGTATGGCTTGACCTGGCATGATGAACGTGCGACCAACGTAACGATTCTTGACGAACCCTTCGCGGAAGGAAACTCCGAGATCCTTGGCTAACTCCATGGCTGCTATTCGCCCACTATCAGGAACAGGAATGACAACGTCAATGTCTGCATCGGGATGTTCAGTTGGAATTCTAGCTGCTAACTTACGTCCCATTTTCAGTCGTGCCCGATGAACACTAATTCCATCGATGACAGAATCTGGTCTAGCGAAGTAAACATGCTCAAAGATACAAGGAGTGTAAGTTACTTCATCCGAACATTGTTTTCCGTAGAATTGTCCACCATCAGTGATGAAGACAGCCTCACCGGGCTCAACATCTCGAATTACCTCACAACCGAGTGCCAACAGCGCAACTGATTCTGAGGCCAGTACCCATTCATCTCCTCCGTTCGGACCATCTCTTCGACCAATGATGAGTGGGCGAATCCCCCATGGATCACGGAATCCTAGCACACCATAGCCAGTAACCATCGCGATAATCGCATATCCGCCTCGACAGCGTTCGTGGACCTTGGTTACAGCATGGAATACATCTTCCACATCCAGACGTAGTTTATCTTCAATGTACATCTTTCCACGTTGTAAGAGTTCATGCGCGAAGATGTTCATGAGAACCTCTGAATCACTACTGGTGTTGACATGACGCAGATCCTCTCGGTAGAGTTGTTCCCTCAACTCATCTGCATTCGTCAAGTTCCCATTGTGGGCCAGTGAGATTCCATGGGGTGAATTGGTGTAGAACGGTTGCGCTTCAGCACAGGACGAAGTTCCAGCCGTTGGATAACGAACGTGTCCAATCCCCACATGCCCGGGGAGTTTGTCCATGTGCCGCTGTTGGAACACATCTCGAACTAGGCCATTCGCCTTTCTTTGGAATAGTTGATCTCCCATGCAGGTAACGATTCCCGCCGCATCCTGACCTCTGTGTTGCAGAACAGTCAGCCCATCATAGATGGCTGGCCCAGCGGGTTGTCCAACTTGGGCGACGACGCCAATGATACCACACATAGCGCAACCCAGTTTGTCGTCATATGAGGGGGCTTTAGAGTTTGACGGCCCCGTTTTGATGTACTCCTTCTAGAATTACTTCTTTTGATACATACTTCGGTTTCGCTTGTTCCAGCGATATCCTCGCATGGTAGATGTAACGTTGAATCCACAGGATGCGCACTGGCGCTTTTGCTTGTGGTAACTGTGGCGACCGCAGCGACGGCAGCGTATGTGAGTGGACTTCTGACGCTTGCCCATGCTCGGAGTACCCTTGCTCATCTCATCACCTCAGCGAGCCGGCGACCGACCCTCTGTATATCAGGGTTGCCTCACGCCCTACGGGCGTTGGAGTTCAGTCATCTAGTTCAAGTGAGACGTCGCCACGAGTCGAATCCATCTGCAACAACGGGTCTGGACTGTGTTCTCTTCCAGTGACTAGGGCGAGCAGGAGTCCAAAGACGAGACCCACTGCGGCTAGCATTGCGGTGATGCCAGACAACAGAATCACTCCCTCATCCCGCATCGCATCAAAGGACCCATCCATTTGCCAATTAGTCAATGACAGACCAATTCCAGCCAGTAATATTAGTCCCACGATTTGCTCTTGCCAACGAACGTGGCGATGAACCGCTCCCAGACTAATCAAAAACAACGCTAAACTTGTGAGTCCGAAAGCCAAGGTGAATCCCAAAATCATCCGTTCGATTATCGATGAGAATTCAACTCCCCCCGATAGTTGCCAGACGAGGAGATCCATGCTGAAAGCGATGAGGAGCATCAGGAGAGCTACCGGCCCCCACCAAGCATCTTTCTCTTCAGTCATCATTCAACCTCCTCTACTTCGAGATGTAATCTTAGAACAGCGTCCACAATCGCTTTCTCTTCCTCTGAGAGCGGTGCAATGACATCCGGATCCGGTGCTCTCCTTTCCGCCATATAGACCAGCGCAATGAAAGCCAATACGGAGGTGATAGTTCCAATCAACCCGCCGATGAGGAACATCATTTCTTCCCAATGAATTTGGTGCCATCCAGCAGCAACGAGACCTTGAGAACCATTTCGCATGATTTCATTGAACATGACTCCCCCTGCAATGGTCAATACTGCCAACGTCAGAGCTTCCTTATGCCGCTCATCCCCCATCATGACGCAGAATGAACCCGCCAATGCGGCAATCAGAATTAAGATACTGAGAAAAACATCAACCCATGAACCCCAGATTGTTTCCCCAATTCCATTGGCAATCGCATCTGGTGGTATGGATATTAGCATCCATCCAATCCAGAATAAACCCCCCATTGCCATCAGGAATCCTAGGGGGCGCAATCCACGAGGTAGAGGGCCAACGGGAGAAGGTCCAGCAAACGTCGCAATGAGTGACCCAATTGCCATCAATGCGACTGGCCCCAACATGTGAAGTAGAACAGCTAGCAATGCGGTTTCAGAAGAATCCCCGCCTCGGGTTTTTGAACCGAAGACTACTATCAATGTCATAGATGCAATGAAAACCGGCCCAGAAAGACGCTTGCGCCAATCTTTTCGATCCGTCAACCAGAATCCTGTTGCCAGACAGACCAACGCCAACGGTAGCCAGAAGCCAACCCAGGGGTCTGCAAGGCTCGACATCGATACAGCGTCCTCGGTAGAGGTTCATCAACTTCACTGCCTTGCCACGCAGTCACTCGATTTCAATGCCCCTCGCGCGCGACACCCTCATATACGGGCCGATGGTCGCAGGCTCGCACCCACACGGTGAGGAGGCTCAACAATGGTCAAGATGCCACGACAGGTTAAGCGCTACAGCCCCAAGGCTGGACGCCACACCATGCACACCATTGAGCGTGTCAAGAAGCGCCGTGCGAGTGAACTAAAGTGGGGTCAACGCCGATTCCGTCGAGTGACTGCGGGATACCGTGGTTTCCCTCGACCAAAGCCGGAAGGTCGTGAAAAGCCAACAAAGAGGGTTAACATCCTCTATCGATGCACAGAAACCGGTAAGGCACACACTCCTCCATGTAAGCGAGCGAAGAAATTCGAACTCGTCGACAAGTGATTCCAGGTGAAAACAAATGGCAACCAGTAATTTCCTTCGTGTACATTGCCGTGATTGTGGGAATGAACAGATTATCTTCGAACGGGCTACTACGCTGATTAATTGCAGTGTATGTGGGTCCGTCCTTGCCCGCCCTGCGGGTGGTAAAGCGCAATTGACAGGCGCAACCGTCGCTGAGATCCTCGAGTGAACGGGGGTTCAGGGAAATGACGGGAGAAGAAGCCGGTTGGCCAGACCTAGGCGAATTTCTCGTCTGTACGATTACGACCGTCAAACAGAACGGCGTTTACGTCGAACTCGATGGGTACCCAGGAAGAGAGGGATTCATTTTCATCGGCGAGATTGCTTCTGGTTGGGTTAAGAACATCAAATCGCACGTCCGTGAAGGACAGCGTGTTGTTGCCAAGGCACTGAAGGTCCGCAAGGACAAGAAAAGTGTAGAACTTAGCATCAAGTCGGTCAGCGACGAACGCCGAAGAGACACACTGCAGCGTTGGAAGAACAAACAACGCGCTGGCCAATTATTGCGAATCGTTGGTGAACGATCTGGTTGGGATGATGCCAAAGTCACTCTGATGAACTCCGAATTGATTGAAACATTCGGTGGGTTGTACACTGCCTTTGAAGAGACAGCCATCGAAAACAATGCCCTTGCCAACGAGGGATTTGAAGGCGACTGGACATCCATTTTCATCGAAATCGCAATTGAGAACATCATTCCTGAATTCGTCAACATTCGTGCGATTGCCAACATTCAGATTCACGGTAGTGAAGGGATTGAAGCCATTCGAAAGGCATTGACCGCCGTTGAAAAGTGCGCATCCAAAGTCGACGAGGTCGAAATCGCGGCTTACTATGACGGTGCACCAGAATATCGTATCGAACTCCAAGCTCCTGATTGGGAGGTAGCAGAATCTCATTGGGAACTTGTCGAAGCCGCCATTGCTGAGAACATCGGTGAAGACATCGGAGCAGTCGAAATCTTGCGACGTTGAGCCTCTCTTAGAGAGAGAGGTTCAAAGGCCGCACCATGAGGGCATGAGACATGGCTCGAACCCGTCTACAGAAATGCACCGCCTGTGGTGCGTACGGACTTTCCGAGACTTGTGAAGAATGTGGGGGTCAAGCCCAGGCTGCGGGGCCAATGCGATTCTCTCCCGAAGATGCCCGTGCTGATCTTCGCCGAAAACTCAAGGATGTTGAATCCAAAGAATGGGCCGCCAACCTACCCTCTCCGGAGGATGAGGAGGAATGAGTACAACGATTCATTGGACTGGGAGCAAATCCATCCCCGAACATCAGTTGATAATCGCGGCGGTTCCCGGTGTTGGGAATGTCGGCAAACTCGTTATCGACACCCTCAACGAACAGCATGAATCATCGATGATTGCACGCCTCCTCCACCCGGACCTTCCGCCTCATTCGATTCTTGAGGATGGGCTGCTGACCCCTCCACATCTTTCTGTTCACTCTGTGTCATTGGACAATGAGAAGACTGTCATCACTATCACTGGCAATGGTCAACCGATGACGCCCCGTGGCCAACATGAATTGGCAGAAACTATTCTTGAACTTGCAGAAGATTCCAAAACGCCATTGCTCCTTGTTCTTGCAGGCCTCAGTGCCAAACCCGGTGATGACAACATCCACCTGACATGTTCCTCCAAAGCGCTCCAATCTTCATTGAATGAACGCGGAATTTCCGTGAGTACAGAGCAACCATCCGGTGGAATGCTCGGCTTGGCGGGTCTGCTTGTTTCTCTCTCACCCATGCATGATGTTTCCAGTGCGGCCTATTCCGCAGAAACCGTCGGCACCAGTATCGATGTCGTAGCAGCGGACCGTTTGTCGCAACGAATCAGTGCCGATTTTGACTTGGGTCTTGATTTACCAATTGACAACACCCGGGAGACTGCGGCCCGACTTCTATCGATGATGGAAGGTAAGGAGATCGCAGGGATTGACTTGTCCGATGAGGACTCTGGTTCCGGCTTCTATGCATGAGACTCGTCAGGCTTATGTCAAAAGTGTGGGTCGAAGGGCCACAGCCGAGATCGCATAGCCCGGTATCGCGGTGGATTCGAAATCCACTGTCCTCGTGACGCGGGAGTTCAAATCTCTCTCTCGGCGCCATCAACCTCTTGAGGTGGACGCCTTAGCCGAGTCTATGGAGGTCAGCGTGACTCACGAAGGTGAGCGAACCGTACTGACATTCGATGCACCCCTGACTATCGCTTCGGTTTTGGAGGGAATGGCGATTCCACCATCCACCGTGCTGACAATCGTTGGGGATCAGATCGTCCCGCACACATCGACCATTACAGACGACATTGAGATTGAACTGATTATTGTCTCAAGTGGCGGTTAGTCTTCGGCTTTCTCGAGAATCACCAGTCGCGTATTCTTCTGGAACTTGATTTCCGGGCGCCCGAAGAATTCTGAGTATACTCCATTAAGAATCGCGATATCATCTCCCGGCCGTACAGACCGAGCGGTGGGTGGGATTGTGAAAGCATAGCAGACCACATCAATTCGTCCAGTGGCATCATGCATCGTGAAACGCCACTTCGGCTTGCCACTTCCTGAACGATTCTTCACCCAACTTCCATCGCGAATCGTCATTACCCGGCCGACTACGCTGGCCCCGGTAACTAATTCTGTGATTTCTTCCCCATCAGTATCAAGTGGGTCGATGATTTCAATTATACTGTCTTTGTCGATTTTTATTTCAGGTACGAAATTCCATTCTGTCGGTTGAGCACCGCGAATTCGTATTGTCGCTCCGTTGGCAATTCTTCGTGAAATATCCCGTGGTTTCCACATGAAGGTGTTGCTCACCTTGATTCGGTCGACACCCTGTACCAGAATGAAAGAGACATCCAAACCGTCCTCAGTCATATTTGGGCCTGACAATCCTGCAACTTCCCCACATATGTCCACTCTCGTTTGCAACTCGGCAGCTGGAGTGATGGGTCGTTCAATTTTATCGACAGTCACAGTTGATTGAAGAGGCAAAGTTTCTGCAAGTCCCGTGGAGGGGCATATCGAACGATAGTTGCACTGTTCGCAACGTGCCAACGGGTTTTCATCCATCGCCGGTTCTGCTGGAACACCTCCTGGTTCAAACAGCCTCAATGGAGAAGGTTCCATCGGATAATCTTCGATATTTTCACTACGTTCCTTGTATGTCACTCGATACAATTCCTGCATCTGTTCAGCAATCTTCCGTAATTCAACCTCATCTGGAGCCTCTACAATTTTCACCGCTGCTGCCCCAAGATACCAGATTCTCAAATCATCTACAATCTCGTTTCGTCCATGGGTCTCCCACCACAACCATGCATAGGTGCGCATCTGGTTGATGTAACTGTGAGAACGGTCATGATTTCCCATACTGGCCTTCAGATCAACGATGGCAGGAACCCCTGTCCAGCGATAGACAAGGTCGTACTCGCCCCAAAACCAGTGCTCAGGATGGGTGGTTCCGAGGGAGAAAGTCGCAGCTTCGGGGTCGACGAACCAAGGTCTAGCGATTTCCCACGCCTCAAGGAGTGTAATCTCGCCAGATTCCTGTGCCACAGAATGTGGAGTTGCCCATGCTGGTGGAAACCCATCAGGTGCGGGCCATTCTGGTCGATACTCACCCCGACGCCACGCCTCTAGATTTGGCCCTCCGTTGGATGCAATACAACGCTCGACCTCATCGAGATGCAATTCGATTGCTGAGCGACACATTTGTCGCATGTTTTCATCATCAAGTTGCTCAGCCGAGCCGATTCGCTGTGGTTCGTCTAGAAACTTCTCGATTTCTGCGGCTTTCTGAACCGGTAGATGAACTTCTACGCGTGCGAAGGCCCATTCTAGAAAACCATCCCGATTTGTAGGCCACAACTCTGTTGGAATCGGTGAAATATTCTGTGCTGGCCACCCGGAGGGGGATGCGCGATCTGGGACGCCTTCTGAATCGAGTGGTGAAGCCAAAACTTCTGGTGGGTCTTCAGCAGCGATGAGTGCAGGGGTCTCCCGCATGACAGCACAGACGGTTGCCTCGACAATGTTGCCACGCATCATGGGTGGGACTTGAGGACCCTTCAGATACTCGACTCTACGATACCACCAGCTGCGCATGCATGCGTTCCAATCATTGATGTTGGTCGCCGAGAGTTTCTCGAACTTGCTGACCAACAAGTCATCATCATCAACGATTTGGACGGGCACGAACCTGTCCTGCACCTCGCCGTCTTTGAACCATGCGGCCACGGTTGATTCAATCTGAATCAGTGGAATTGTCTGACGAGGTTGTTTCAACAGTCATCCGTGTATTTCGGGGATCTATTCGCAATTGAGGAGTGCCCTCTCGCCAACCGATTTCGGCTGCCATCAGTAGAATTCTATCTCCAACTCTTAGTTTGTCGAATGAATCACTTCGACCACGGCCAAATGCAACCACCTCTGTCAATGCTGTCCCGTCCCAAATGTGTGCAGTCGCCATCGACCAATCCTTGCCTTTGGCGTTAGTTCCACTGTTACTGCCTCGACTGATGACAACACCCGAGATATTGGCACGGGTGGGGATGAGTCCAATCCTATCGACTTCCACGTCTCCAGATTCATGCATCAGGAGAATCTGGCTATCCGCATCCAAATAGAGTCGAATCATGCCTCGCCATTGACCAGGTGCGGCATTGACAACAACAACTTCTCCGTTGAAATCGTGCAACTGAGGAAACTGATTCACACCCATCTCTTCGATTACTGCGGTTTTCCCTCCGGCTGTAATCGCAGCCCCAATCACATGGTCTCCGTAATGATTGGCCATAGGCCCCCAATGTCCATGCAATGTTCCTTTCACAGTCACACGACTGGGTAAATCCGAGATGGCAGTGTATGGTGAATCAGCGGGTTTTATTTCAATATCAGGAATCAAAGAATGGAGGGGTTGTTCTCTCCCTCCCCGGGGGTAATCACAGGTTTGCAATCCATGGCAAATTTCGCAGCCGAGATCACCTTCAGTTGATGGCTTGGTGCCAGAGAGTTTCAAATCGCCCAAAGCCGTCTTCGCCATTTCGTTTTGAATCGTACGAAGACGGTCAGTTTCCAATTCAAGATCCTCAATCAAATCCGCTTTGTGAATAAATCCGTCCGCAAGGTGCCATGAGTTCGCTTCAACCACTTTACCTTCTTCGACCCGATTACTTGGTTTGTTTGGATGCCCTCTTGTTTCATGCCACAACCATTGGTAGAATCGCAATTGATGAGCCACACCCGAGTGGTCGCGTCCAGTTCCTCGATTCGCCTTGATGTCGATGATGTGAATATTACCTCGCCATCGATGCGCTACATCGAGTTCCCCTGCAGCCCAACCGTCTTCATGGAATAGACGTTGAGCTACGAGGATTCGGGGATCCTTGAACCAAGGTCTGGAAATTTCCCACGCTTCCCACCATGTGCAAGCCTCTTTGGCCGTTTGCCATCCATCTCCCTTACCATCCCCCCAGCAGGGAGCAGGCGTTCCAAACGGGTCCCCTCCGGATCGAAATGCCTCTAAGTGTGGGCCGCCGTTTGCCTCTAGGCACGCGGTGGCTTCACCCATTTGCAACTTAATCGCATTCTTAATCATCGAATTCAATTTCTCGCGTTTAATCTCACTTGCGGAACGCCCGTCTGCCTTCCATAGACAAGTGGACCACGCAGCATTCAATTCCTCAATCATTCTATCCACTATTGGTCGCATGAGTGAACGCAACCATTCGTTGAGGGCGTCCATAGAATCAATTTCCATCGTTCCCCCTTCATGCCCTGGTGCCCACGTCGACGCTCCTTTTGCCATGCCATCGGTTGGGTGTGGGCGTTCCATCCAAATCGTTGTCACAGCTTCTTCGACAATGTGGCCCAACAACATCTCAGGATGAGTGGCGACCCGGATACCGAGGCGACGAGTCAGAAACCAATCACGTTTGCAACGTTCCCATGTGACCAATGATGATGCACTCAGGCGACGTCTGCTACGAGCGTGTACGCCCGTCGATTGTGGAATTACTGGCATCTGTTTCAACCTGCGTAGAAATACTCACCACTTGCTTTCTGCTCGCGGTCTTTGCGACTGTCAATTTTGTTGATTCTAGGCCGGTGACTGTCATGATCCCGCCTGAATGTAATCTCAACTTGCTCTAGGAATCGATTCATTCCCTTGCGCAGAGGGAGGGGGCCAACCGCCAACCCGTTTGCCCCACCTTCGCCTTCAAAGACAAGTAAGGAATCACTTACAATATCGATGAAATAGATGTCGTGGTCGATTACCATGGCTGCCTTTTCATTCACTTCCATGGTTTTTCTTATCGCTTTGGCGGCTTCCATTCGAGCATTGGCATCCAGGTGAGCACTGGGTTCATCCAGAAGATAGAGATCGGCTTCTCGCCCCAAACAGATGGCGATGCTAACCGCTTGTAATTCCCCACCCGACAATCGCCGAGCATCTTGTTCCAGCAACGTGTGTACCTGTAGTGGGCGAATGACCGTCGTGTGGAATTCACCTTGGCGCCATTTCATTCCCAACTCACTATCTAACCAAAGTTGTACAGTTCCTGCGAATTCGGGTTTCACATGCTGGGGTTTGTACGATACCTTGGCTTCCATTGTACACCAACCCGCATCAATCTCCAATTCACCTGCAATCATTCGCACCATGGTCGTCTTGCCGGTTGCATTGGGTCCGACAACCCCGACAACCTCAGAACTGTGGACTTTACCCGTCTCTGTCTTCAGATGAAATGTGCCTTGCGTCCTCTCCATGTCACCCCATTCTAGGATTGGGTCTCCAATTTCCTCCCCACGCATCCGTCCACGTAGGAATTGAATTGGTTTATCTCGGATTCTGATATTCTCTTGCTCTAGGTGACCATCAAGATAGGCGTTAATTGCCGTTCTAGTTGAGCGGGGCGGTGTGAAAATTCCGTAGGCGGCTCGTTCCCCATAGACCACATGAATGAGATCACAAAGCACATCGAGAATCGCCAAGTCATGCTCGATGACTATGACGCGTTTTCCAGATTCGGACAATTCCTGAATAATTTTCACGACCCGCATCCGTTCGTAGATATCCAGATAGGACGATGGCTCGTCAAAGAAGTAGACATCCGCATCTTTCAGCAAGGTTGCTGCGATGGCCACTCGCTGTAATTCACCACCTGAGAGTTCCGGCAACTTTCGCTCAAAGAGATGGTCGATAGCCAAAGCTTCGCTGACCTCAGTGATGACACCTCGTTGGTCGATCCGTTCTAGGAGGGCACTGACTTCACCATCAAATGCTCTAGGAATCTTATCGACGTATTGTGGTTTGACAGCAATCCGCACACCCTCTTCCGAGACACTGGTCATGAAATCGCGCAACTCACCTCGTGGAAATGCTTCGAGTACATCTTCCCAAGGCCGCTCACCTGCCATCCAATCTCCAAGGTTGGGCCTGAGGGTCCCGGATAGCAGATTGATGGCCGTAGATTTACCCATTCCGTTGGCCCCGAGAATCCCGACCACTTGTTCCTCACGAGGAACAGGAAGTCGGAAGAGTCTGAATCCATTCTCTGAGTATCGATGCGTCATATCGGTCTCTAGTTCCTGAGGTAGATTGGTGATTATGAGGGCATCAAAGGGACATTTGTTGATACAGATGCCACAACCAATACAGAGAGGCTCAGAGACAATGGGTTTTCCTGAACCCTCGTTCATTACGATACATTCAATCCCATTTCTATTCGGGGGGCAGAATGCTTCGCATTCAGCGTTGCATTTCTTTGGCTGGCAACGTTCTTCCAACAGCACGGCTACACGCATCTCTCTACCCTCCTTGTTTTCTCGCCTCGGCTGCCATTCTTAATCGGTTGCGTGGCTCACCGTAGGTGAGCCCGCGTTTTTGCTTGTTCAGAAAGAGAAGAAGCGGTGTCGCAGGTATACACCTGCAGCAACGGTCAATTTCTCGGCCTTACTCAATTTGACTCGCTCAGTGAACACATCTCCGCCGGATCTTTCGATTCGACGCAGGATGCTACTGTAGAATGCCATCATGGCGGCTGGACTGTAACGGCTCTGCTTGGGTAGTAGTGGCAATAGTTTGAACGCCTTATCTCGGTAGGTCTTGACTCTGGAACAGTATTCCTTAACGAATGGTTTCCAACCAGGATGGTTCAGTAAGCGACGTCCGGACATCATATCCTCCTCAGTGATGCCAAATCTCTCTAAATCCTCAAGAGGCAGGTAGATTCGGTCTCTCTCGGCATCTTCTTCGACATCTCGAATGATGTTCGTCAATTGCATGAATATGCCCCATGATTCGGCAAACTCTCGGGCGGCCGCCGTTGATTCATGTCCATAGATGTCGATACAGACCAATCCAACTGTCGAAGCGACTCTGTAGCAATAGGAATACAATTCCTCAAAAGTTTGGTAACGGTTGGTGTAGAGATCATCCTCCATTCCACTGATTAGGTCATCCATGTATTCCCTAGGGACTCCATATGTCGACACGGTGTGTTTCAGCGCCATGAAAATCGGGTCTGTGCTTGACATGCGGTTGTAAGCAGTCGAGAGTTTCTTTCGGAAGAAGAATAGTTGAGCCAACTTATCCTCAAATTCGGTTCGCTCAATCACGGGTTTGGTCGCGGCAAGCTCCTCAAGTTCCCTACGATATGCAATCGCCTCAGGGTCCTTGGCACCCAATGCCCCGGGAAAGATGTCGACATAATCGCCGTCCGCGATGTCATCGGCACGTCGGCAGAATGCATAGTAAGCACAGATACTCCTTCGTTGCTCTTCGGGCAAATACTTGAATGAGTGGTAGAAATTTCCAGCTTCGCGGCGTGTCAATTCTTCACAGTAGGCATAAGCCGCATCCAACATCTTCTGGGGAACATTATCTTCTTCCCAGACAGGTGCCTGGATATGTTCGAATGGATTGATCAACTCCCCTCCACGGCTGACTACACCCATGAAGTGTGCCGATTCAGTAGCCAGTTCCAAGGCTGTGATACTAGCAGCACGCACGGCTTCCTTAGTCAGGACGACTGCTGCACGAATCTGTTCCAAGCGAGGGTTGACTGCTGTGCCTTCCTCGCCCTTTCGAATCGGTTCATCCTCGATGAGAATGAACTCATCGATGAATTCCGGCGATTGACGATTCACGGTATCTGGCATACGCGTCAGTGATAGGGTGGGCTAGGGCCTTATTGAACTCACCCCTCAACTGGACATTGGTCCCCTTTGGGGACCTTTTGGATAATCCCCACCCACAAGGGGATATTTTCAGTCATTTCGATTTGATTTCAGTAATCTTTGCCCGCCACCTGGAATCAACAATGAACGTTTCGTCTTCTTCATCAGTTCTTCGATTTCAGGTCGCAAAACTTTGACTCGATTATCCGCATCGAGGACGTTCTGATTGCGTAGCAACGTCAGAGTTCTTTGCCCAATAAGTACTGGTAACATGCACGCCCCCCTGAGCCTGAATTGGCTGTAGGGCAACATTCCGATGTACTCGACTGCTGCGTCCATATGTGCCGAGGCCAAGTCGATGTATCGGTTGTACAAAGGCCGGAATCTATCCATATTCCCTGAATCTAGCAAGTCGCTCGGTTCCAATCCAATTTCAGAGAGAGATTCTTTCGGTATATAGCAACGGCCGAAGCGTAAATCTTCAGGGATATCTCGGAGAATATTAGTCAGTTGAAGGGCCTTGCCGAATCGGACACCGTGTGCAAATAATTTCGCTTCTTTCTCAGCATTCATGTTGAACAAATGTGCAAGTGTCATCGAAGTCCAGAATTCACCAACACTTCCTGCTACTCGATAGGCATAATCATCCAAATCAGATTCAGTCTCAAGCGGCGAAATAACCCCTCCTTCATTTGCTATTCCGAATCGTTGTAAATCCAGAGATTGACCGCTGACAATGATGTCTAGGCATTTTCTAATTAGATCCCGATCTCCTTCTGAAAAATCCTCTAGGCAAGCGACGACTGAGGCAACATTCCGTAGCAATTCAGCCTCCGAAATATTTTCTTGAATTTCCGCCAAATCACTTATTTCAGGAAGTGATTGCGAATGGCCTTGGGCTAGTTCATTGTACTGTTGAAGTATCTGCAACAATAGATCCGTTTCTCCTTGTTTGGAATCGGCAATTGTATCTGCTACCCTTGCCAGAAGATATAGCAAACCGACTTGCCCACGAACTTTGGATGGCAAAGCTCGCAAGGTGATGAAGAAAGAGCGTGAAGTCTGTTCGAGTAAGGAATCAATCTCTGGATGAATCAAACCTACCATTCCACTCCCTCAGCAGGGTCTACAGGGCGAGCGTTCTTGACCCTGTGGGCACCTGTGTTCTAGGCAACCTTTTCTAACGGGAGTACTGCCCTTCCACCCGTAGGGGTGGAACCATGGACTGTCAGGTGTGCTCGGAGGAGATTCCTGGAGATTCTCTTTTCTGCCCTGAATGTGGTGCTCGTCAGGACCCATCCAAGTCCGGCCGAAACTTCGGCGTTGTGAGTTCACAAGCCATCCAAGCAACCCAAGATATGCGGGCAGCAGATGCAGCCGGAGGTTCCGATACCGGCGCAGCCCCCTCTGATTTCCTCAACCAAATTGCCGGTAAAATGACTGGTGACCAGAGCCAACAACCAACATCATCGGACGAATCTTCATCGTTAACCGATCAGGTGGTTGACCATATCGTTGAAGCGGAAAGAGCAGAGAAGACAGGGGCCCGAAATGAGTGGCTTGCCATGAATCAGAAAACGGCCAGTGGTGTTCTGGCTGGACTTGCAGGTGGTGAAGTTCCCGAACATCTGGCATCTTCAACGGGTGCAGCAAGATTCCTTGACGATGGCCAAGATGTTGGAATGGAAAAGAAGCGAGCCAAATCCAACCAACCTTCTCCTTCACTACTCCGAAGGATGGCCGAGGTCGCTTCCCGTCGCGTGGCTAGAAAGAGAGGTGTCGCTGTCGAATCCCCTCAGGTTGCGATGACCGAAGATGATACCGTCCAAGTCAATGTCACTTACATCGACGATGGTCGTGTACTCGATACTCCTCCCGACCTTTCAAATGCATTTGAGCATGCAATTTCCACAGAGTTGGCACTCAAGGGCTTTGACATAGGCATCGAAATTGCACTATTCCGTTCCTTGGATGGGACAATAGAACTTGTTTGGGGCGAAGCATCAGCTACCGATGATGGTGATGGCGGAGTCGTAGATGATGAGGACCTCTTCGCTTGCGATGATTGTGGCCACTATCCAATTCGAGAATCCGATTCCAGTTGTTCCAGTTGTGGCGCACAATTCATTGACGATGATTTCGATGATCAACCCGCTCCTTCTAGGGACTCAGGAGGCCCTCCAACAAGAGGACCAGGTGGTGGGCCCGGCGGCCCTCCAAGTGGCCCATCCCGAGGT
>Ga0208522_1000482_pt1 | contig 27088 bp, 19 predicted proteins | sample ETNtaG_25_FD_185763 | JGI IMG/M metagenome (GOLD analysis project Ga0208522, IMG submission 185763) | Marine microbial and viral communities from oxygen minimum zone, Eastern Pacific Ocean - ETNP201302SV86 (SPAdes) (version 2) | ecosystem: Environmental > Aquatic > Marine > Oceanic ... | reverse complement strand
GATCCTAGTCGGAGAAAAATAACCAGGCATAAATAAAATACTGTTTCCCGAACTGCTGTTTAAGATATTTGCTACTTCATAGGTTGATCTCAGGTAGGAACCGGTGGGTGTTGTTTTCCAGTTATAGGGTGAAACTGACTCTGTCATACCTGATTGAAAAGATAGATTAAGCTTTGTTTTTAGTGATAAATCAGATGTGAGCTTTACAAGCATTGATCTGTCGCTGTAATCATCAAAAGAAAGCGGAAAAATGAATGCTTCATTCTCATCACGAAAGCTTAAGACAAATCTTAACGATCCTAACCTTGATGATATGAGAGGGACAGGTCCGCTCAGAAAAAAATCAAGATTCTCATCAGGGTGTTTAATAACACCATGCCGGCGATGCTGCCATTTAAAGATCTGCTGTGCGGCCTGTGGTGTCAGATCATTGCTTGGATCATCATCATTGATCGTTGCATCAGAAACCGCATTCCAGCCTTCAAAGGATGGGTACTGGTTGCGTGTATATGCATCCCAGTTTCCATTCTCAGTACCTGACCAGGCAACATCATCATCCAGATAAGGCCTTAAAAAGTATGAATCATCAGAGAACAATGAGTTTCCAAAATGTTTTTGTGCCGGAGGGCTATGCCGAAAGGTTAATCCACCATGATAATGTTTCTTATCACCTTCATCAAGAATAATGTTAATGACTCCTGATCTTATATTGCCATACTCAGCATTAAACCCTCCTGTCTGGATCTGAACTTCTTTAATGATCCCAAGAGGGATAGACATATAGGGTACGTGCGACCTTTCATCATTGTAGGATAAACCATCAACCTGGAATAAAGATTCCCGTGACCCTCCTCCCCTTACAGAAAGACCTTCAATCCCTGCCTGAAGCCCTAAAACTTCAGAGATCTCATCGAAGGGCAGAGTAGAGATCTCATCTGAACTGATATTGATCTGGCTGTTTGAAATATCATGTATAACAACTGGTTTTGTTGCATTAACCGTGATCTGTCCCATTTCTATGGATTTTTTGGTTAATACTATTTCAACAATAGATGTCTGATCTATTCTCACAATCAGGTCTTCAAGAGTGAAATATGCATATCCGATCATGGATGCATTTATTGTATACTTTCCTGGGGAAATGTTTAAAAGTGTGAATATTCCTGAGCTGTCCGTTACAGCACCTAGCGATGTATTGGCAAGTACAATATTTACGCCCATAAGCGGACTACTGGTATCTGAAGATCTTACTGTTCCGGTAATTTTTCCCGATGTTCCAGGGAACAAGGAGCTAAAGAGTATAAATAATAATGGAATTAAACGTTTACTTGATCGAAACAGGGAGTCCATTTATCACGGAGTTCTAAGGACGTCCGTAATAATCGGCACCATTCATCCGTGTATCTACTCTTTGCACCCTCTTTGTTTCATCGGTCCTGTTAATCAGGTATAGATACTGAAAATTACCCCATGCCATATAGCTGATGGGTGCTGTTAATATAGAAGAATAGAATCCACTTCCAGAGCCTTCCGTTATATAGGTCAACGGCTCTGTTTCAGAATCAGAGCCTACAAAAATATCCCCGGTTTCGCTCAGTGTGAAACATAGCGCTGCTGATTCATTGTTTGAATAGGCAGACCAGTCAAAAACAAGTTCTAAATCACCCAGGGATCCAGAATCATCCAGAATTGGAAGCTTATATATTGCCTGGCTGGATGTAACGGTTGTGGTTAATACATATACAAAGTTATTAAATACCCTGAGAGAAATAACATCAAGTGTGTCAAGGTTCTTGGCTTCCGTTATTCCTGAAGTGAGACCCCCATCATCATTGATATCGACAACATCTATCATTGATCCTGTACCACCAGCATAGAGATTTCCATTAGAATCAAAATCCAGATCTGTCGCATTGCCATTTAACCGTTTAAAGATCTCAGTATTCTCCTTGGGAGTTCCCTGTTCATCCTTGTAAAGATAACGCTGGTAATTCACAAAATACATGCTGCCTGTTGGACCAAGCTTCATACCGGACCCCTTTGCCAGTGACCCTGACCAGACCGAAGAATCCTGATCAGTATCTACTATCCAGAATTCTGCATTTGGAGAACCGTCCATGGATACAATAAGGTTTTCTTCTCGATCAAGATCCAAACTAAAAATATCTGTAAACTGGTCAAATGGACCATAATCCAACACCGCTGCTGTTAGCGAATATAGATTCCCATAATCAGCAAAAACAAACGCACCTTCTACTGCGACACGTACCTGCACGCTATCGCTTACCAGGTTTGGTGTAACAACCTGCAAACCGGTGGTGGTTGCACTAACAACCGTGCCCAGCATACTGTTGAAATAAACGAGATTCTTTGATTCAGTATCAGAAAAATTCTGGCCTGTAATGGTTATAGTGTCAATCCCTGCAAATGCCCCGCTGGCGGGCTCTACCGAGCTTATGGAAGGGGTGGCATTCCCTGTATCATTTTCATCCCAAACGCTATCAGGATAGTTTGGATCTTCACAGGAAGCTACGATCAAAGATAAAAGAATAGTTTTAAGAAGCAGTGAATTAATCTTCATCTTGCAATCCCAATACTGATACGGCTTACATTGTCAAACACACCAAAAGGGGTTAAAGCGTAATCAATTTTTAATGGCCCAACGTTTACCCCAGCACCGTAGGTAAGACCCCGTTCATCATAGTTATACAGGTACCCTGCCCTTGCATAGGCAATATTCATAAAAGAATATTCTAACCCAAGATTGACGCGCTCCGGATGGGATCTTGGATGTAGGGCATCCACAGCCAGTAGCAAACCTTGTTTTTCACCTATAGAAGAAACAAAACTGAGGAGATCAAGAGATCCGCCAATCCTAAATGTTAATGGCAGTTGAAATCCATCATAGGCATACTGTGTCTCATCGCTAAAGTTTCTAACTGACATTCCAAATGTGAATCCATGCCAGTCCGTTTTATAGATCGTTCCAAAATCAAATGCAAGTGCGTCGGAAACATTATTCTGGATAACCTTTGATGAATCCGTAACCGGAACCACATTGTGTCCCAGGTATTGGTATGCTTTCTTGATCTGTCCACCTACAGAGAAACTCTCGGAAAGGGCTCTACCATAGCCCAGCCCCAATGCAAGTGCAGTTGGATAAAACGTTTCTGTATCAATATATCCCTGATCATTATCCCAGACCATTGTACCCTGGAGCTCACCATAATCAACATTCAGAAGGCTAAACCCAAAAACTCCATACTGGCCATTCTTAGGGCTTACAGATAGGCTGACTGCTTCATGTTTGATACCTGCGATCCATTCATTAGTGCTGAAATTGATATCAAAAAGTTCAGCCTGGCGTGATAGTCCTGCAGGATTAAAAAATAAAGAAACAGATTTTCCATGGATAGTGGTCATAGCATCAGCCATACCACCGCTCCTGGCATCCGATGTAACACTTAAAAACTGAAAACCAGTCTGAGCCAGTTTTTTATTTTCAGATCCTTTAACCACTCCAAATAATAGCAAAAATGATAGACAGTATTTCATTATTCGCCCCCTCCGCCGCTAACGGTAATCATCTCTGTCTTGGTAACCGTATGAAATAAGTACCCATCTGAAACGGTCAACGATGGACTGAAAAGACCGGAATCAGAGTAGGCATGCTGTACAACAGATGAATCATCATTTGTATTATCATCTCCAAAATCCCAACCGTATGTTATAACAGGATAGTCTCCATTCTGGGATTGGTCTGTAAATGTTATCGTATCACCTATTAAAAGGGTCCCAGAACTGGTAGTGAAATCAGCCGCCGGCGGTTCATTTGTATTCATTATAACCATCTTAAGAGACGTAACATTAGGATTAACCAGTTTCCCTAAATAGGCACCGGATAACCCTGAATAGGCTTGCCTGACCCGTACATCCGAGCAGCCTGCAATATTTTTTAGCGATGGGACTGCATTAGCAGGTGTCACTGGATTTCCGTCACTTCCGTATAAACCTAGCTCACTTGATGAGTTTAAGGCAACCACGTAAGAGTCAGCTTCCTGAGGAGCAAAAACCATAAAGTAGCACATGGAATCAACAGGAATTCTCCAGTTATACGCATTACTTAGCGAAATAAATGATCCTGTATCCGTCACCAGGCTATCAAAAATATCACTCGTAGATAGTGAATCGCTTGAAAAGGTGAAAGCAGTTACAGATTCCAGATCATTCATAATCTCACAAATATCACCATCTAGAGAGATTGGGTCCACTTCACTTGACTGGTAATCATTTAATAAATCATCACAACCCTGTATGAAGATCACACATAATAAAATATTTATAGAAATCTTTAAAAATAATCTCATGAATTACCTGACCACTGTGAATTTTCTAATTGCATTTCCATCAGGCATGTCAAAGTGAGCTATGTATAGACCACTAACTATAATCTGCCTTGAAGATGTTATTGAATTCCATGCTTCATCCCCGCTTCCATCCGAGTGCTGAATTGTGTCTACCAGGTCACCCCTTTCAGTGAATATCCGGATTGTACATACTGGTGGAATATTTAAAAACATTAATCTATCTGGAGCACTAACTCCGTACTGAAGATCTCGGGCAGATATATGGAAGGGATTTGGTACAACCCGTATGTCATCAAAACTCTCTCCCGGTGGACGCTTAAGCGACGCAGCTTTATTTGTCAGAGTATAGAATTTACTGCTGTTTAGTACAATATCATCATTGGTACCATTATCAAAAGCTTCTAAAAAATAGAAATAATCAAATCCACGCTCTGCAGTGAGATCTTCATACTCATTTACCCCTGGATCCAGTGTCCAGATCGTGGCAATAGTCTCATCAACAGAATCTATCTCACCCTGGGTTACATTATAACTGAATACTGTCGTATCAGGCTTAAACTTTAAACGATAAAGGCTATAACCACCAAAGCCTGGCCCTGATTCTGGTTCATTGGTCCAGTCTATTATGATCCGGTCTCCACCGGAAGTAACATTGAAAATTGAAGGAGGTTCGGGCGGTGCTGGCAAAGATTGACCCGATTCCATTAGAATAAAATTTTCACGCGCCTTTTTAAATGTTTTTACAATGGAATCAACACCCGTAAATACCCAGGAATTCTTATAGAGGTTATTATCGTTACTTGTTCTATGATAATTATCTATCATGTGTGTATGCAAGGTTGATGATATTGGTAAATTATCTGTGTGAGCTTCGTTTTTCCAGTTCTGTCCAACCAGGTAGCACATTTCCCGACTGAGTCCTGCAGCACCTTCAGCCACTACAATTCGGATGCTGTCACCGGGCGCGAGGGTATAAGGTCCGAAACCAATACCCTGAGATGTCCCACCCGGGTTGGAACCGGTTCTGGGATCGTTGAACTGGTTTGCGTTTAATGTACCAACACTCTCTGCCTGAGACAGATCCGGGTGACCAACGGTCATATAATTTGTGTATTCATTAATAGATTTTGTTTCATTATACTGATCGTTTCCTGATGTGGTTGGATCATCAGAAGTAATAAACCAGGTAGTGCTCGGCTGGTTGATATCATCAGCGTTGTCAGAAGGACTCGTGTCCGCATGTAGCGTGACCACACCCACAAACTGGGCAGCGCCCAAATGCCCTTCACCCGGTGCGTTAGGCCCACCAATATTATCAAAACTGGCATCTGAGTGATACCCTTGCCAGGAGAACAAACCCCGAATAACTTCCCCATCATCATAGTACTGGTCATTGCTTGATGGTGCATCCGGATGCTCACCAATCACATCGTTCATTGTATTATGTCCCCAGGCAGCGCTCTGAGGCAACCAGCCCCCATCATAGACCATACCTTCCCTGCTAATAGCGTATCTATACTGTAAATAAACTTGAAACCCTTCAAGGGTCTGTTCATAGTTTGTAGTGCAATCCTTATCAAAACATCCATTATTGGTAAAAACATATTCCTGGATATGATAGTTCTGATGTTCAGGATGAGAAAAAGCATAGATGGTGCGTTTCATCTGAACACCTATTGATGTTTGCACTATATTATTTATTCTTCTGTCTGATGGCAGGCTTGGATCCACATTATTCACATTGTCCAAATACTGTAAATTTGTAGCAGGGTCACCATCTACAAACACATTTGGATGGTCATACTTCCCATCCATTGTCATCTCTACAGGAATCGTTTCATTCTCTATGTCCAAGTGCCTTGGTCCGGCATGGACAACCTTATACTCATAGTCCTTGTTGACAACAGGGTCATGAAAGTTAGCTGCACCCAGCCACAATCCTTTTGCGGCCTGGTTATCCTGAACTCTATAGAACGCAGGGTATCTTAAACCATCCTGCTGATCCGAGACCTGCCCTGTTCTGCCAACTTCGATCTCACAGCCAGCAGCTGAGTACCAATTGTGCAGGTCCCCTATAGACATCCATTTTACTTCCTGGGAATAAGAAACCGCTAAAAGCAGTCCAAACAGGAATATTTTTTGCTTAAAAATCATAACTGATATTGATACCAATAAAAATATCCCTGGGGTTTAAGAAAACATAGTATCCCTGGTTTGGCATATCGATGTATTGTTTATTATTAATAACGTCATCGTAGAAAGATTGGCTCACATTCTGCCATCCGCCAGATTCTGTCCACTGTACAAACCGGTCTGTGGCACTATCGAAATAGATAGGTCTCTCACTGGGGTTGGAGATATAAGTAATATCTGATACCCATTCCATAGGTATAAACTCTGCACCTTCCTTTCTAACATCACCTGGCTTGTCATCACCTGAAAAATAATTATAACCCAGTTCACCTGCTACATCATTGGGCAGGTGCAGCGACTGCATATAGTAATTATAGTCAAATCCATCTTCAAACCCATATCCTGAAAATGTCTTGGTATTCAAAGCATTAAAAATGTCAGCATAAACCTTCAGGTTCAGTTTTCCCATATGAAATATCTTGGAAAATTTCAGATCAATATTGTAATTATCCTTATACTGGGCATTATACTCTATCCCAGGTACATTGTTTGGGTTATAGGTAAACCAGGATCCGGCAGACCAACGACTAATCAAATTAAGATGCCAATCACCCAGTAGGTGCTGGCTAAGCACTTTAGGACCAAAAGCCAGTGGTGTGTGGAAATCCAGGACTGATTTCACTCGTGGGATTGGTCTGGGTTTGTACTGTTTTTCATTGTTCAATTCATAGTTACGCTGGTCAGATGGATTCTCATAGTACCTGCCCAGTCCAAAATAGCCTGAAGTATTAACACGGTATTCATAGTTCATAAAACCCGTGAGCCAATTCCCTCTCACCCTGGATAGTTCAAGCTCAAAACCACGAATATCTTCATAACTGTTTGCAGTTAACCTGTAATAGTTCACCTTGCTATTCGCACTGATAAATTTTGTATAATCCTGCTGATCTGAGATATCCTTATAGTACGCAGATATATGAATCAGGTATGATTCTAAAAAGGATTGATCAAAACCAATCTCATAGGCTATAGTATTTGCCATAGCCAGGGTTGGATCGCCAATGGTAAGTACTTCTTCACTGAACCCTCTTCTTACTCGGTAAAGGTCTTGTGCAATGGGCATCTGCTGATAGTGTCCGTAATTAAAATATAGTTTTGATGTTTCAGTGATCGGGTGGGAGAGTGCCAGCCTTGGTGATAGTTGTACCTGAGGATCCAAGCTTATCGTTTCAAAAGTTTCTTCTGCAGTAGCCGTATAGTTAGATGAGAAAAAATCATCATCATAATCATCTATAACATACCACTCACCATTAGGATTTAAGACATCAAGGTTCAGACCGGCTATAGCAACAAAACCCTTATACTCCAGTTTATCCTGGGCAAAAAACGAAAGACGGTATGGGTTCACATCCATTAGCGACCAATAGTTCCCTGATGGAAGGAATTCATTCTGGGATCCATACTTAAGATCAAGCTTAGACAATACCAGCTCACCACCTGTTTTTAACTGGTGATTGTTGTTAAGCTGTCTTGTATAGTTGCCTTTGAATGTCACTGTCCTGACCCTACTGGAATCTCTAGATGTGCTTATGGCCCCTCCAAATGCCAGCCTGCCTTCAACACTGAACAAAGGACCGCCAAAAAAACCTACCGGTGCTTCATCAGCAATCCAGAGATCATCTCCTGCACCAAAAATCGGGTATGTCGTTACTGTATCCCGCCGTGCTCCGTGACCGGTTATGTAATCTTTTGAATCAATCTTTAAAAGCAGATCAAAAAAGGCGTCATTGTTTATGAACCGGGTGTACTTTAAACCGTGTGTTGAGTTTTTAACTTCCGTGGGTGCCCAATACTCATTGGTGTATAATCTCCAGGGCATGGTAAACCCTGAACTATTAACCTGGCTGGCGAGATCCCAGACATCATTCATAATGGATGTACCGCCGCCACGGGAGAGTGTGGTCCCTTCCATGTTTCCATTATAGAAAGAGTAAACTAGCTTAGCATTATCGGATAGATCAGATGTGAGTTTCAAAAGATACGACTGCCTGTAAAGACCCGGACTGCTTACTTCATATAGATACATATCCTGTTCATGCAAAGTTGATAAAAAGAACCGCAGATTACCAAAACTGGAAGAGATAAACGGTACTGGACCGCCAAAACCGGCATCAATATTTACGTCCGGGGAGCGAATTGCACCATTCAAACGATGCTCCCAGGTAAAGAGCTTTTTAACTCCGGATGGCGTTAGATCATTATCTGGATTATCATCCGCCATTGTTTGTTCTGAAATACTGTTCCATCCATCGAACGATGGATACTGTCTCTGTTGATACTCATCCCAGGCACCATTATTAGTTCCGGTCCAGCATACTTCGTCATCCATATACGATCTAAACCAGAAGGATTCTGCATCATAAGGGGACATCCCAAAATGTTTTTGACCAGCAGGCGATTGGCGATAACTGATTGATCCTGAATAACGTTCTTTATCCCCTTCTTTGGTAACAACATTGATAACACCGGACCGTGCATTTCTATATTCAGCACCGAAACCACCTGTTTGGAGTGAGATATCCTGTATAGCACTTAATGGAATCCCAGTGGTTGGCTCACTGGTCCTTTCGTCATTTAGAACCAAACCGTCCACCATAAACTGTGTTTCATTATAGCTACCGCCTCGAACGGATAGACCTGAAACGCCCGCAGAAAGCCCCACCACTTCAGCTACACTGCTTACCGGCATCTCTGATATTTTCTCCGATGAAATGGATTTTTGACTGGAAGCCACATCCACCTTTACCAGTTTCTGATTTGCTTCAACAGTGATCTCTTCACCTTCTATTGCTTCTACAGATAGATCCACATCTATGACAGCGTTGAGATCGATCTCAACCCTTACTCCTGTTATGGTTTTATCACCATAACCAATCATATTAACACGGATGTCATAATAACCAGGAGGAACACTTAAGATATGATAATACCCTTCTTCATCCGTTGCCGCTCCAAGTTTTGTACCAACCAGCATCACATTTGCGCCTATAAGTGATTCACCTGTATTAGTATCTGCGATCTGTCCTGATACTTTACCCGTGACCCCTGCAAATGATAAAGATATGAAAAGAAATAAAAACGTTAGAATTCTAATATAATTCATTGCTCGATTATAGAGTTAGATGAAATTCTTTTGCAATGAAATATTTCATAACTCCTAGTTCACCTAATTACCTTTTACCAACTTTTTCGCCATTTTAAGCTTGGGGTTTTTTCCACAATACCTAACGTTTCATACACGCTTGAATGTATTCTCTGGCGCCAGTTGTAGTAAACTGGGTCCTTGCTTTTTCTATTTGGGTGCACAGCGTTTGTTAACAAAATAACAATTACAGCATTTTTAGGATCAATCCACAATGATGTTCCAGTGAAACCGGTATGGCCAAAACTGGAATCACTTAAGTAGACTCCACCAGAAGCTTTACCCGATGGGCTGTCCCAGCCCAGACACCTTGAACTTCCTTCAAAAATATTAGCTCTTTTAGTAAATAGATCAACTGTCTCCGGTTTGAAGATCCTTTTCCAGCCATACAGCCCTTTGTTGAGCATCATCTGTGAAAATACTCCAAGATCTTTAGCAGTTGAAAATAATCCTGCATGACCGGCAACACCCCCCAGACTATAAGCATTCTCATCATGAACATAGCTTCTTATCAAATTTCCATTCGGGTCAAATTCTGTTGGTACGACTCTATGAGATTTCTCAGATGGTGGGTTATAGAAGGTCGTGTTCATACCTAGCGGCTCAAAAATATTCGACTGCACAAATTCATCAAGGGGAGTTCCGCTTATGGACTCAACCAGTTTCCCAAGGACTATGATTCCCACATCGGAATATACCGTCGTATCGCCTACACCATAAATTGGTTCAGTATTATAGATACTATCCAATCTTGATTCAACAGTACCATCCATTAAGAAATACTGGCGAAATGGAGGCAGTCCACCCGTATGCGTTAACAGGTTTTTAATGGTTATTCCAGATTTGATATCAAAATACTTTTTTTGTTTACCTTTGAATTTTGGAAGGTGCTTAACTACTGGATCATCTAACTGTATAGATTCGGTTTCATATAACTTCATAATAGCTGAAGTGGTGGCAATCACTTTTGTTATGGATGCAAGATCAAAAATATCACTCTTTCGCATCCTTCTTTTTTTATCATAGGTATGGTGTCCTACTGCTTCTTGAATGAAAATCTTTCCATCTTTTGCACCTAGTAGAACACTACCGGGCCAAGCCTTTTTTTCTACAGCTTCATTAAGAAGAGCGGTAATGACATCTGTATTTACCCCAATCTCACTTGGCATTACCTGTATAATTTGTGGACCGGGTTTTGAACCTTTGTTAGACATTATTTTATTAACCATTTGAACAGCGATACCATGACCCAGTTCTGCAACACCGGGGATCGTTACAGGTAACTTACCAGTGATATTAGTTCTCCCTAGTAATGCATTTAATAATGCTTCCTGCATCATACCATTACTTTTATAGGCACACAAATAAACCGGAATCTCTGGAAAGTCTTGAATTAGATATGGTGTGCCCATACTCGCCAGAACAATTTGGTCAGATTTTTCCATCAATTTTTTTACAAATCTTGTTTCATTATCCGGTAATAATATTCTGTTTTTCCATGCTTTATAATTGACAGATGTGTTGATCAATATCCTTGCATTTAAAGGAATTTCATTAACAATAGTCTGAAGAATACTTTCAGAGTCTGATTCATCTACCTGGAAGGGCTTAATGATAATACCAGCGGAGCGCAAACCTTTAGTAACCCCGGAGATTGAATGGTCGTAATGAGTATCATAAATATCAATAACATATAGTGTATCAGTTTCTTCCGATGAAAATGGAATCAAGTTTGAATCCATTTTAACACAGGTGATCGCTTCCGAAGCTATTTGCTTTGCAGTCGCTCTTGATTCTTTCCTGCTCAGTACTCTCTGGGCGACTTGCAAGGATATCTGAGAGTTTAAATGAAGTCCTACTTTTTCTTTCATCCGCAGCATTTTAAGTGCTGCTTCATCAATACGCTTTTCTGAGATTTGTCCCCTTATAACAGCTTCTTCAACGGTATTAATGGATTTTTTTATATCATAGTTCTGTATAATCACATCACAGCCTGCATCCACAGCTTCAACAAGAGCATACGCATCAGAGTAATTCTTCGTGATACCACCCATCCCCATGGCATCTGTTACAATGGTACCGTTAAAGTTCAGCCTTTCTCGAAGAATATCCTGTATCCAGTATGAATCCATTGACGCTGGGGTATTTGCTTCGGGCTGATAATCAGGAGCGTGGACATGGGCAACCATTACCGCATCAACACCTGCGTTGATCATAGACTTAAACGGTGGAATCTCAATGGACCATAGCCTGGATGAATCACTGGGAATCATCGCCAAAGATGAATGTGAATCCGTCTCCGTATCCCCATGCCCTGGAAAATGTTTCGCTGTCGAAAGCATCCCATGATCCTGCAGCCCTTTCATGAACTGTACCCCATACTCTCCAACCACTATAGGATCTTCGCTAAAAGACCGTGTATTAATAATGGGATTAGCAGGATTATTATTCACATCAACCACAGGTGAAAAATTCCAGTGTACTCCAACTGCTCTTGATTCTTCAGCAATTATTTTGCCCACAACATAGGCATTATCCGGATTACCAGTGGCAGCAATTGCCATCAGTGGAAAAAGGTCCGTACCAGATGGAAAACGCTGTTTTAACCCATATTCAATATCTGCATCAAATAAAATTGGGACTTTTGATGCTTTCTGCATATCATTCATAAGAGTGAGAGAACTGCTTGCATCTCCGTACCATAGATGTATCCCACCAATACCATCTGAAGAGATCTGCATCAATATTTCATTCCATTTTTCAGGAGACACATCCTTAAACCTCATTTGCATACGATAGATCATCATTTGGGCTATCTTTTCACGCAGAGATAATTTTTTTAATGTCCTATCTGCCCAATCCTGTGACTGATTTGGCAGAGACGAACAACTCATTATGAGAAGTAGACTCATAAATACGTAAAGTAGAGTTTTTGTTTTATTCATTCTCAGTTAAGGCAATACCAATAAATTCCAGATGATCATCTAAGTTTTTTGTCCAATAGTCCCAGTTATGTCTACCCGGCTTTTCATTATATTTGTGTGCCACGCCATTTTTTAGTAAACGGGAATGTAATTCTCTGTTACACTCAATAAAAAAATCATCAATACCACAATCAATGAATATTGGCAGATCTGCTTTTTCTACTAAATAAACCATATTCACAATCGAATTATCTCTCCACCGTTCTGAAAATTTTTCATAACTGCCAATTTTTTGAGATATTTCCCATTTTACTGTTGAATAGGTCAGGTCTACTCCACCACTGATGCTGGAAACTGCATCAAAAGTGTCCTGATGTCTAAAAGCAAGAAATAATGCACCATGTCCCCCCATGCTCAGACCCGAGATCCCCAGTCTGGAAATCCTATAATTCTTACGAAACCATGGAATCAGTTCATCAATCATAAAAGTTTCATACTGACTGTCTTGATCTATGGGACTATCTAAGTACCAGGAGTTTGGGCTCCCATCTGGACAAATAATTAGGGAATTATATTGGTCTACCCTTTGCTCTAAATCAACTTTTTCAGACCAGTTCTTATAATTACCACCATGCCCATGAAGTAAAAGAACGACCGGTAGAAGTAATTCAGTGGAAAAATATATATCTGGAATAACGACTATCAAAGGAACCTGTTTATTCATAGATGTACTGTATATACTGTGCTCTACCGTTGATCCACTTATTAGAATAACAGGCAAAGAAAATAAAATAACGTGGACTAATCTTTTCATTAGAAGATTTATTATATTCTTAGGATAACAGGGATATTACACATCTTTTAATTTTAATTTTATAATGATTACTCTTTTTATTCGACATCTAAATTTTTCAAATTAGTTTTTAAAGATGCCAAATGCCGTTGAACAACTGGTTGGACAACTTATTATTGCGGGATTTCGTGGTAAAACTGCTGATCGAAACTCTGAAATTGCAAAATATATATTTGATTATAACATCGCAGGTGTGATCCTTTATGATGAAGATCTCGAAATAGGTGGCCCTGGTTCTAGAAATATAGAATCGCTTGACCAAGTTAAAGAATTAGTAAAACAGCTTCAGGCTCTTTCAAAAAAAGCCCTTTTAATTTCTGTAGACCAAGAAGGGGGTCAGGTCCATCGACTTAAACCAGACTATGGTTTTAAAGAAACACCATCATGGAATCATATAGGGCTGCTAAATAACAGCCTGATGACAAAACAATTCTCTGACAATATTTCTTCAACCCTATCTGATGCAGGTATCAATGTAAACTTTACCCCCGTACTAGATATAGACCACGGGACTGGTACAGTAATCAGTGACTCTGAACGGGCGTTCTCATCTGATCCAAAAATTGTGATTGAACATGCCAAAATTTTGATAAACGCACATAAAGAGAAAGGGATTATTACATCCGGTAAACATTTTCCTGGGTTAGGATCAGCATCTGGCGATACACATGAAGGGTATACAGATATTTCTGAAACATGGACCGTGAAAGACCTCTTGCCTTTTGATGAACTGATCCAATCTGGTGATTTAGACATGGTCATGGTTTCCCATGCATTCGATAGCAAACTGGACCCTGAATATCCAGCATCCCTTTCAAAAAAAATAATCAGCGGTATGCTTAGAAGTGATCTTGGATTTTCCGGAGTTGTAATCTGTGATGATCCAAGCATGCGCGCTATTTCAGATCAGTATAATCTGAAAAATACGTTTGAGCTGATGCTGAACGCAGGGATCGACCTGTTTTGCCTGGGAAATAATTTGATCTATGATCCAGATTACATTCCAAAATCAATAGGTGCTATTTGTGATTTGATTGATTCTGGTAAAATAACAAAAGAAAGGATTAAAGAATCCATTCATAGAATTGATGCCATCAAAATGAAATATAATATTTATGGCTGACCATATTGTCATTGGCATTGACTGCGGGGCATCAAAGGTTATGGTCCAAACAGCTTCCTTTGACCGAGAATTAAATAGAGTCACTCCTGGAAATACTAATGTCGAATATTCTTATTCCGATCATTCAAATTGGAATGAAAATTTTCTACCTATAAATCTAGATATTCAGCGTAACGAATATTCTGATGGAAGTATCTCTCTTACAGAAACTGAAATCAATCAAGGAAGTGTAATCATTGAAACAATCCAGAAAGCTATATCAGATACAAATACTGATTCAGCCGGTCTCTGTTTCCCCGGTATCAAAGATGATAAGGGTGTAGTGATCATGGCCAATGGCCCGAGAATCCCTGATCTTGTAGAAAGGATTGAAGGGATTGAATCCCTGTTTAATGATTCAGACTGTTGTGTTCTAGGGGAGTGGAGATCTACCGTAGGGAAAATGCAGGATTGTAAGAATGCCATATACATAGGTGGTGGTACAGGAATAGCTGATGGGATAATTCTGGATGGTAAATTGATTGATTTTAATCAAACTGAAGAAGCAAAACGTTCTTGGGAACTACAATTACCTGATGGATCAGTTGAATCACAACTGTCACCTGCAGGTATGATAAATCAAAACAATAAATTGTATGGCAGTAATATCAATACACTGGTGGAATTATCCGAGTCTGATGGCTGCATGGTCATCTTTGAAAAAGCAATTGAAGCATTTTCCTTGTTGATTCATGACAGGATTGATTTTTTTTATAAAAACAATTCAATAATCGAAAAGATTGTCATTGGCCAGAGGCTCGGTGCTTTCCTTATAAATGATAATCAAGAGCTGGGTAAAATGATCAAGTCCAGCACAGATATCCCAATTGATTTTTCTTCAGACAGACGTACAGCAGCATTGGGGGCAGCCTGGAAAAAAGCATGCTCATAAAAGGGAATAACCCTAAAACTGAACCCACAGTTGCAATAGGTCTGGTCATGCCTATAGACAAGCAGTGTTCAGTGGAAATCGAAAATTCAGCTGATGGAAAGGTGTACCATATAGAATCAAATAATGAACAAATAATTATAGATGATAAATCACTACCATCCATTGAACTGAAAAATAAATCAAATGATTCTCATTTTATAATTGGTCCTATAACGGCTGGTCGCGGGTTTCACTGGGAAACGGAGATATCTGTAAAAGTACTGGGCAATCTTAGGGTCTCAAATAAAGATGGTTTTCTTTTTGTAGTCAATATTATTCAACTGGAAATGTATCTAATGTGTGTAGCCACATCCGAAATGAGTGGCGAATGTCCGCCAGAACTTTTAGAAGCACAAACCATAGCCGCACGCTCCTGGCTTGTCGCTGCGGTCGAACAAAAGCACGCTGACCTTGGTTTGGATGCCTGTAACGATGATTGCTGCCAGCGGTATCAGGGTATAGGTAATTTGACCGAAGCGGCACGTTCTGCAACTGAAAGAACATGTGGGCAATTTTTATTGTATAATAATGAGATTTGTGATACACGTTATTCTAAGTCCTGCGGTGGGATATCAGAGCATAATGATAATGTGTGGGATACAGAACCCAAACCCTACCTCCGTGGTATATTTGATGGGATTCAGAAGGATATCCCAAATCTGTTCGATACTCAAGGTTTGAAGGACTGGGTTTCAAACTACCCTGATTGTTATTGTGGAAATAATTACATTTCTGGAGATATCTTGAAAAAATATTTGGGGAACGTGGATGAAAAGGGAAATTATTTCCGCTGGGAATTCACCTACTCACAAGAAGAATTAACACAACTAATCAGTAAAAAGACAGGGATATCATTTGAGTCAATTTCATCACTTCAACCCCTTGATCGTGGAATCTCAGGACGGATCATCCAATTACAGATTAATGGAATATCCAAGAGTAGACCATTTCAGATTTTGCTGGAAAGTGAATATGAAATTCGCCGAGTTCTTCATCCTGATTTTTTATATAGTTCTGCCTTTATCATTATCGCAAATTCTGATACAGAACCTGCTCTTTCTGAAATAACATTGAAAGGAGCCGGCTGGGGTCATGGTGTAGGCCTCTGTCAGATCGGTGCTTTGGGCATGGCCTTAAAGAGTAAATCTTCAAAACAAATATTATCTCATTATTTCTTGGAAACGGAACTAAAAAAACTTTATGACTGAACCTGTCTACCTCCATTGGATCGATTGGGCAATCATCCTTTCCTATATAGCATTTTCATTAGGTGTTGGGATATACTTTTCAAAGAAAGCTGCATCCAATACGGAAGAATATTTTTTGTCGGGACGTTCTCTTCCCTGGTGGATAGTGGGTACATCTATGGTTGCTACAACCTTTGCTGCCGATACACCTCTTGCAATAACTGAGTTTGTACGCGGGCCGGGTATCTGGCAAAACTGGTTCTGGTGGAATTTACTCATGGGATCATTGCTTGGAGTTTTTCTTTTTTCAAGATTATGGCGTCGGGCAGAAGTATTAACAGATAATGAGCTATTAGAACTACGATATAGTGGAAAGCCAGCAGCCTTTCTTCGTGCTTTTAAAGCCGGGTACTTTTCTATTCTATATAATTTTATTGTAATGGGCTGGGTAATTAATGCTATGGCTTCTGTTGTTTCGGTCATGCTTAATATGGATAAATGGACTGCCGTGTGGCTTTGTGTAACCATTGCCTTGGTTTATGCCATATTATCCGGGTTTTGGGGAGTTGTAATCACGGATCTTGTTCAATTCTGCATTGCTATGTTCGGTTCAATCGCATTAGCGATCATAGCCTTGAACCATGTCGGTGGTATGGAGTCACTTTTATCCAAGTTGTCAGGATTAATGGGATCGGATGCAGTTCATGAAAATACATTAAAATTCATTCCTCCATTACCAGATGCCAGTGTCACCACATCAACATTTTGGGAATCACCCTTTTCTAAATTCCTGATATTTATCAGTGTAATGTGGTGGTCACATCATGGAACCGATGGCGGTGGCTACATTATCCAGCGAATGTCTTCAGCAAAAGATGAAAGGCACGCCCTGTTGGCCACGTTGTGGTACAATTTAGCCCATTATGCTTTAAGGGTTTGGCCCTGGGTGATTGTCGCTGTGGTTTCCATTGTTATGTTCCCCTTGATACCTGATTCGTATTCGGATCTTGGAGCTAAGGCAGGCTATCCTTTGGTTATGAATACCCTGCTTGGACCCGGAATGAAAGGCATACTGATTGTTTCATTTCTTGCTGCATTCATGTCCACCATTGATACCCATTTAAACTGGGGTGCATCCTATCTCATTAATGATATTTATAAACGTTTTTTCAAACCTGATGAGTCCGAATCTCATTATGTGTTGGTTGGTAAAGTCCTGACAGCTATTTTAATGGTCATGGCAGCTTTTACCGCAATGAAAATGCAAAGTATATCAAAAGCATGGGAATTTATTTTTTCTATGGGTGCGGGAATTGGCCTTGTTCTTATCCTAAGATGGTTTTGGTGGCGCATAAATGCCTGGAGCGAAATTGTGGCCTTATCTACATCAATTATAGTGACGATTACCCTTGAGATTATTGCTGGAGTACAGACGGTCAGTTCCGGAAATGAATACACACTTTTTGGTACAGCTCCAGCCCTGTTTGGCATCTCCCTTCAGATCCACCATAAGCTTATGATTATCGTTCCCTTGGCCATAACTGCCTGGGTCACCGCTACATACCTAACCCAGCCTGAACCTATATACAGGTTGAAAGAATTTTATCAACGTGTGCAGCCTGGTGGATGGTGGGCACCTGTAACACAGGGTTTTGAACATTCACTCCAACCTGTAAGTGATGGAATTTTCATTCAATGGATCGCAGGAATTCTTATGATCTATGGATTTACATTTGGGATTGGGAATTTGATCTTTAACAACTATAGCTATGCAGTATTATTGTTTGGTTGCGCAGCCATAGGAACTTATCTGGTCTGGAACAGAAGTTTATCAAAACTGAATTGATTATGTCAGAGCCAAGACGCATTTACTCCATCGATATTTTCAGAGGTATGACCATTGCTCTCATGATTCTAGTGAACAATCCAGGCAGTTGGGGCCACGTGTATCCACCTTTACTCCACGCAAAGTGGCACGGCTGTACCCTCACGGATCTTGTATTTCCCTTCTTTTTATTTCTGGTAGGTGCATCCATGAGATTCGCTTTCGTAAAGTGGCATTATTTTCCTTCTAAAGAATTTTATAAACATATTTTCTGGAGAACCTTTTCCATTTTCATTGCTGGTATCTTATTGAATGCTTACCCTTTCATTCGGCAGGATTGGGATTGGTCTACATTGAGAATTATGGGTGTCCTCCAGCGTATTGCTATTGCTTACGGTATTAGTGCATGTCTTATTATCAGGTATGACTTTAAAAAACTAACGCAGATACTCACCGGTATCCTCCTGTTTTACTGGGGTGTAATGTGGATAGGTGGCTCTGGAGATCCATACAGCCTTGAAACCAATGTAGCTCGAAAAATTGACATCCTTCTTTTTGGCGAAAAACATCTTTATGGGGGGTTTGGTATCCAGTTCGACCCAGAAGGACTGTTAAGCACCCTGCCTTCGATCGGTACGGTAATCATAGGCTATCTGATGGGCGGCATGATCCACACCACAAAGAATTATACAGATTGTACAAAACGTATGGCAGTTTTTGGTATAATACTTGTTGTAGTGGGCTATATCTGGGGATTCATATTCCCTATTAATAAAGCCCTTTGGACCAGTTCCTATGTTTTATTTACCGGAGGAATAGGTGCCTTGGTATTAGCAGGACTCACATTTCTTATTGATATCAAACATTGGAAAGAACCATTCTGGGTGTTTGAAGTTTTTGGAACAAATTCAATTTTCCTTTTTGTCGCTTCGGGGTTATGGGCAAAAACTATCATCTATATTGAAAGAGAGCTAAATGGTGAAATGGTAAGTGCCTATCATTATTTTTATAAAACTGTCTTTGTGCCCCTTGCTGGTGATTTGAATGGTTCCCTATTGTTCGCTCTTTCCCACGTATTGGGATTTTGGGTTGTCCTGTATTGGATGTACAGAAAAAAGATCCATATAAAATTATAGTATGAGAGGATTCATCCTGTTTTTATGGTTCATTGGGATTGCATTTCCCAATGAGACTCCCTACATAGTGGTCCTCGGAATTGCACAGGATGGGGGCTCGCCCCATGCAGGCTGTAAAAAAGCATGTTGCATAAATCTCTGGAATACAAAGCAGAAAGAAAAAGTTTCCTGCATTGGTATTGTAGATCCACGATCAGGAAAAAGCTGGATGATAGATGCCACGCCTGATTTTCCGGAACAACACCGTATACTCACACAGGATCATCAGACTGAATTGGCAGGAATTTTTTTAACACATGCCCATATGGGACATTACACAGGATTACTCCACCTTGGCAGGGAAGTGATGGGCGCTAAGGATATACCGGTTTTTACAATGCCCAGAATGAAAAAATTTCTCGAGTCCAATGGCCCCTGGAATCAGCTTGTTTCTCTGAAAAACATAACGATCCAAACTATGAGCAACAATAGAGAAATCCAGTTGGGCGACCGATTATTTATTGAACCCTTTCATGTGCCCCACCGGGATGAATATTCAGAAACAGTAGGCTATCGAATAATGGGAGAAAATCAATCTATAGTCTATATACCCGATATTGATAAATGGGAAAAATGGGAGCAAAATATTTTCCAGGTCGTTTTGAATACGGATACTGCACTTCTGGACGGTACTTTTTATTCCCAAGATGAACTTCCCCATAGGGATATGAGCGAAATACCTCACCCCTTTATTGTTGAAACCATAGAACAACTATTTAACCTGAATACACCCAATCGTAATAAGGTTCATTTTATTCATTTCAACCATTCCAATCCTGCCATAAAGAAAAATAATGCAGCATCAAATTTGATCAGATCAAAGAGATTCAACGTAGCAAGGGAAGGAAATACGTTTACTTTATGAAAAAGGTATTCATTACAGGTGCGTCATCAGGAATAGGCAAAGCACTGGCACACGCCTATGCAAAACGAAAGTGCATTTTAGGTTTATCCGCTCGTAGAGAAGATATCCTATTCAATGTAGCTGATGAATGCCGAGATCTGGGTGGAACCCCATTTGTTTATCAATTGGATGTACAGAAAAGGAACAACTGTGAAACAGTTGCAGAACAGTTTAAAAAAGATGCGGACGGTATCGATATTGTTATTGCCAATGCTGGAATTGGTGGTGATGACGAACTCTATTCAGGATCAAGTAAACACATTAATACCATATTGAAAACAAATATATTAGGAGTGACCAACACTCTTATGCCCTTCATCCCTGCCATGAAAGAACAAAATATGGGTACTTTGGTCTGTATCAGTTCTGTTGCCAGTTTTATTCCTCTACCCTATCACGGGGGTTATGCCAGTTCAAAAATCGCCATTCGTATGATCTTTGATTCCTGGCGCCCTACATTACAGAAATACGATATAAAGACTGTTTCTATTTGTCCTGGCTTTGTAGATACACCCATCGTAAAAGGACCAGCAAGACAGTTTCCAATGAAATCGGCTACAGATGCTGCAGAAAGATTCGTGAAGATCATCAATAGAGGATACAGTACTTATGTTTACCCATGGCCATATCGACCCTTGATCTGGCTCAATCGTTTAATACCTGAGAAACTATATAACTGGTTAATAAAAAAAATGTTTCATAAGCCAATTACATAAAATTTCAATAATTTCAAGATTATGAAAACAAAATCAATCGCATTCGATCAAGCCGGCGTATTATCTATCGATACCAATACCGCCAACATTTTTTCAATTTTTTTAGGATCCCTTCTGATAGCCCTTCTGGCTCAGGTTTCGATTCCTGTACCATTCAGCCCGGTTCCCATTACAGGACAAACCATTGGTGTGGTACTTTTAGGCGGATTGCTTGGTGCCAGACGGGGCACCATGGCTGTTTTGGCCTATCTTATGGAAGGCGCAATGGGCTTCCCTGTTTTTGCAAATATGAAAGCAGGGGCTCATGTTTTGGTCGGTCCAACTGCCGGTTATCTCTGGGGATTTGTACTCGCAGCTTTCTTAATTGGATATTTGGCAGAAAATGGATTGACCGTAAAACCGGTTTTTAGCTTTCTATCCTGTTTTGCAGCCACTACCTTGATTTTGATTTTAGGCACTCTTTATCTCGCTATGTTCCAATTGGGGTTTAATGAAGCATTGATTATAGGATTTTATCCATTTCTGATTGGGGATGTTGTTAAATCTGCCTTGTGCGCCGGGCTGATTACAGGTCTTAGAAGCCTTTCTTAATTATAAAACAGATTCCGCAGCTTTTGCCATTTGGATACAGGCGAGGGTAACCCCCCCCTGATCGTGGGATGTAAATGCCACATCAATCCTGCACCAACCTACCACCATATCCGGGTGATGGTTTGTTTCTTCAGCTAATTCAGCTAAACGATTAATGAATCCAATGCTCTCCATATATGTTTCGAATGTGAATGTTTTTCGGATGGCATTTTCATTGAAGTTCCACCCATCCAATTCTAATAATCTATCCTGTATTTCATTCTCTGATAAACGACTCATACAGAAACATCCTGTAATCGATTTATTTTATTCATTTCAATCCTGATCCAACTCACGGCAATGATGAACGAGATCCCGGTGGAAATCATCATAGCATACCAGTTCCATTCCACTGGCTTATCCAAAACAAAAGTAAAATATAATGCTAAAGGTGCGCTTACACCGAGAACTCGAAATGTTGTAATGACCAAAACGGGAATTCCTTTTCCTAATCCCTGTAGAACGCGGCCCGATGTGATGCCAATGGCTACCAATGGATAAACTAAGCAAAGAAGCCTTAAAAAACCAATGGACACGTCAACTATCTCCTGGTCTTGGGTGAACCACATTGAAAAAGTCCGTGCAAAAATGTAAACAAACGTGGAAGAAACCATTGTAATCATGAATGCACTGGATATTCCATATTTCACAATATAGTTCAAGGCATCTATTTTCTTTGCACCATAGAACATTCCCACAAGTGTTGTCATACCCCCTGCTATAGAAAATATGGGTAAAAATATCAACATGTCTAACCGCCCAGCCACCTGGTACGCGGCAACGGCCTGAGATGAATAATGTATCAATATTTTATTGAATACGCCCTGCCCTACCGCCATGATGATCATGGACATAGACGCAGGTAATCCCACCTTCACAATATCCCAAAGGATCTCTTTCGAAGGTGAAAAATCTTTTAACTTGAAAGTGACATATGCATGTTTTTTTACAAAAAGCATATAAATAAAAATGATAAATACGAGGGTCTGGCAGATCACGGTAGCCATTGCAGCGCCTTTTACACCCATCCCAAATCCAATACCACCATATTCTTCTAATTCAAAAATAAATATAGGATCTAAAATGATATTCAAGATTGTTCCTAGACCTGCAACCATCATGGGAAATTTCATATCGCCTTCACCAGCTAAGATTGATCGAAAAAAACCTGAAAATATCATAAAAGGTAACCCAATGATAATGATGTATAGATAATCCCATGCAAGGGCCAGTATTTCTCCTCTTGCGCCAAGGGATGCTAATATTTTATAGCCGAACGCCAACCCTGCTGTTGTAAAAATAATCGCAATGATTGCTGCCATTGCCAAGGCATGTTCAGCACTGTTATCTGCATTCCTTTTATTGTCTTCACCTATAAATCTAGCAATCGAAGCAGTGACACCAGAACCCAACCCCATGGTAAGCCCAAGCATAAGAAAAAAGACCGGCATATTGAAGGCAACACCTGCAATGGCATTCCCACCCAACCGTCCAATAAACATCATATCTACAATGTTATAAACTGTATGAATCCCCATACCAAACATGATGGGAATGGCCAGGGTCCAAAGTGCTTTTGATGGGTTATCTAAAAAGGAATTAAGACGAGATTCGGATTTAGAATTTATTTCCACAAGCCTCGAATTTACAGGTTATGGAAACCGTCTTTATAATTAAAGAACGGGAATAAATCAAATATGCTTAAACATTATCATTGACTTTCTTAAGCATGCTGTTGACATCACTCCCAGTTAATTTCATTTTAACCTGTTCGGTTAGATGGGCCATAAAATTGGTAGGATATAAATTGCCATTACCCAGAATACAAGTGCCAACGGAAACCCAACCCGGATATAATCACTGAATTTGTATCCACCTGGGCCATAGACCATCAGGTTTGTTTGGTATCCTACTGGAGTTATAAAGGATGCTGATGCTGCAAATGCAACTGCAAAAATAAATGCCCGTGGTTCAAATCCCATTTGCTGGGTTACAGCTAAGGCAACGGGTGTCATAATGATCGCTGTGGCGGCATTGGATGATATCTCAGTCAAGATGATGGTCAATAAATAAATCAGTGCTAAAAGAACCTTGGGCTGCCATTCGACAGGTGCAGACCTTGCAATAGTTGAAATAAATCCTCCAATCCATTCTGCCGTTCCAGTTTTTTGGATCACGATACCAACAGGAATCAGCGCCGAAATCAAAACAATCACCTGCCAGTTAATGGACTGATACCCTTCCTGAGGAGAAATAATTCTTAACGCAAATAAAGTTACAACTCCCAGCATAGCACTTTTCACAATCGGCATTATTCCCAGCGCAGCCAAACCAATGGTGCCTAGAATCACCACAACAGTCATCCACCAGAACCGTTGTTTTCGTAATTCCGCGCCTACTTCTCTCAGGACAATAAATTCTCCACTTTTTGACAGATCATTTACTTTATTCTCAGGTCCGTAAACTAATAATGTGTCATAGGCATTCAACACAACATGGGCAATCTTTTTTCTCAAGATCATACCTTCCCTGCGAATAGCAAGAATAAATGAGCCAAACCGTCTGCGAAAATTACCCGACATCAAACTCTGACCTACCAATTCTGATTTATCTGTTAAGAGACACTCCACCAAAACATTGTCTTCCTGTTCCAACTCTTGCTGGGTAAGCTTCTCATCCGTGAGAAGTGTAACTTTTTCTACTTCCTTCATGCGCAGGAAATTTTCCAGGGTTCCCCTCACAAACAATATATCTCCTGTTCTTAACCTTGTTAATCGAATGCTATTGGTAATCATATTTCCATCCCTCAGGATATCTAATACCATCACATCATAGTTTTTATTGATACTTCTATCAAGACATGTTTTTCCATTTAGTGGAGAATCTGAAGTAACCTTCATTTCAGTAAGGTATCCGCCTAAATGGTAACTTTTTGTCAAACTGGAAGTGGTTGTCCGGGATGGAAGAAGCATGGGTGCAATCAAAAGAACATAAAGAAGTCCAACAGTCATTAGGATAACACCGTACCTCATAAATTCAAACATGCCCAGGGGTTCAACACCAGGTTCAGCCACATAGATTGAATTGACCAGGAGGTTCGTAGATGTACCCACCAGCGTAAGGGTTCCACCAAGAATAGCAGCATAGCTCAATGGAATTAGCATCTTGGATGGGCTTAGTTTATATTTCTGGGCTAGTCGGATTGTGACCGGCATGAAAATGGCAACAATAGCCGTGTTATTGACCACAGCAGATGCTATCCCGATGGTAAACAAATAAACGGCACGGCCCAAAAGGATTGACCTGTCCGCCAGGCGCCTGATTCTGATGATTAAATATTCTAATATGCGTGTTTTTTGAAGTGCACGACTGATAATAAAAAGAAAGGCGATGGTAATGACTGCCGGGTTAGAAAATCCGGAGACGGCTTCTTCGGGGGTTAAATATCCTAGAATAAAAAGAACCGTCAAAAGAATCATCGCTGTAACATCAATAGAAAACACCTCTGTAACAAAGAGGAGAAATCCAAAAAAAAGCAGGCTTAATACAAATACAATATCCGGGGTCATAGAAACAAATTTAATTCAGAGAATTAGAGAGAACAATTCAGGATTCAATTAACTGAAAGGGTGCTCCCCAACATGCGATCGGGGTAATTTAGTTTTGGAAACGTTTTTTGATGATTTTTCTGTAGGTTCTATATTTTTTAATATTGCATCCAAAATCGCATTCACAATGCTGTCCCGTCGCGTATTATTCAATACAGCCATAATAAAAATAGGATATTCCGGTTCAGGAAGAGCTTTTTCCCACTCTTCAAAAATGTCAGTATTATCTAAAAATTTATCCACATCAGGATCTGTTTGAAGGTGTTGGGCAACCTGATCCATCAGAGAAAATAGATGAAATCTCAGGTCATCTTTTTTAAAGGAAGCGTAATTCATTATTTACCCAAAACTGATGGTTCATCCACATCATCAATCTGTGTTTCCGCTACATATTCGGTTGCATATTTCTTATAAATACCAGATTTAACAAAAATTTCAAAAAGATCTTCATCAATGTGATAATCATTTTTCATAAATCCCATAATGCGCATGGCCTGGGAGAGTTTTTTCCCATCTTTATAGGGGCGATCAGCAGCAGTGAGTGCTTCATAGATATCTGCAATAGCCATCATTCTAGCCTGGATGGACATTTGAGATTGATTAAGACCTTTTGGATAGCCAGTACCATCCATTTTTTCATGATGACCACCGGCAAATTCAGGTACATTCTTCAAGTTTTTTGGATAAGGCAATTGTTCCAGCATTTCGATTGTAATTACAATATGGTCATTAATAATCTCCCGCTCTTCCGGTAGAAGAGTGCCCTTTGGGATATTCAGGTTACGCATTTCTTCATCAGTAAGAACATTGGTTTCTTTATTATTTATATTCAGTTGCTGTTGGGCAATGGACTTGACACGATCCTGAAGTTCAGGTTTCATGAACTCTCCACCCATATTGCACTCTTCGATGAATTTCATATTAGCATCAATCTGGCTGATGGTTGTTTTGTATTCATCATCAAATGATTCAGAGGACTGACCATTTAACTGACGCTTGAGAAACGCAATCTCTGCGTCCCGTTTTAAGAGTTCCATTCTTGTTTTTATTAATTCTATACGGTCAAAGATTGTTTCCAGTTTTGTACCTTTATCTACCACATGTGGAGGCGTTGCAACCTTACCACAATCGTGCAACCAAGCCGCAATATAAAGTTCATATCTCTCATCATCGGTCATTGAAAAATCTTTATACTTTCCATCCTTCATCTTTACTACCGCATCTGCCAGCATCATAGTAATAACGGGTACGCGTTCACAATGCCCACCGGTATATTCCGATTTCTTATCAATCGCTGTGGCTATAAGCTTAATAAATGCTTCAAAAAGCGTTTTAAGTTCTTCAACCAGTCGCTTATTTGTCAGTGCCACTGCTCCCTGGGATGCCAGTGATTCTACTTGTTCCTGCATTTCTTCATTGAAGGATATAACATCCCCATGATCATTCTGGGCATTGATGAGCTGCATTACCC
>Ga0208522_1000479_pt1 | contig 27118 bp, 16 predicted proteins | sample ETNtaG_25_FD_185763 | JGI IMG/M metagenome (GOLD analysis project Ga0208522, IMG submission 185763) | Marine microbial and viral communities from oxygen minimum zone, Eastern Pacific Ocean - ETNP201302SV86 (SPAdes) (version 2) | ecosystem: Environmental > Aquatic > Marine > Oceanic ... | reverse complement strand
TTGCATTATCATCTACCCACATATCCACTGCGGTTTGCAGTTCTGCTTTAGTTTGAGGTTGGAATGTAACAGCAGTACAAGTAGCTTCAGTATAACCTGCATAGGCACAGCATGATTCATCGAAGGCTACACCTGAATCTAAATACAGACCACTACCATTTTCTAATCTATCATTAAAATAGTCTGGGTCTGTGGTTTCAATACATGATAAAGAATTACCTGTTGCTTGCAAGTCAATTAGCACAGTAGTAACACCATTTCTCATGTTTAAAGATGTTAGGCCATTATTGGATACTCTTAAATGTTTTACATTAGGTAACATGCTTACATCTAAATGATCCAATTGATTGCCATAGGCACGTATGTGATAAACGTTTGAGCTACCAAAAATCAAACTGGTTAGATTATTATATTCGGCAAACATCTGTGATAAGCTATGTTGATTGCTCAAATCCAAGCTAGTTAGATTATTATTGTTAACGAATAGTTCCCCAATTCCTGGATTGTTTGATAAATCTAGCTCCGTTAGATTATTATTCTGAAGACCAAGAAATCCTAAATTTGGGACCCCTGATAAATCTATGCTTTCAAGATCATTGTGTGCTCCAGCTAAAAATGTCAGTGATGGATTGTTTGATAAATCTAAAGTTGTAAGATTACTAAACCCAAATTCTAAACTAGTCAGTGCAGGATTGCCACTTAAATCTAAAGTTGTAAGATTATTAGAGAAAAAATTAATACTCGTTACGGAAGTAAAATCCTCAAGGCCTGTAGCATCACTAATGCCTCTATTCTGTAGATTTAGAGAAGTAACATCGTCAATATTATCAGTGAGCACATAATCATCTAAAACATCATCATAGCCCAAATCAATAAGACCCTGCTCAAAATTATCATCCGGAACATAAGTATAGTTATCAGCAGACGTATTTGCTGGGAGCAGTAAAAACAATCCGGTAATAAATGGCAATATTTTTTTATGCATTTCAGTCCTCATGACATATATAATAGCAATAACTATGCCAAAAGAAAACCCAGGGGATTATAAGAGAGAAAGTCTTGTTTCAGCTAAGAGAGCGTAACAGAACGTTACAGGAATGATACTAACAAAACTTTAGGCCTTATTCCATTACCAGTAGAAGCAATAACTATACCATATTGGATAATATGATCTAATTATTTATTCTCTCGATGGTGAAGATTATGTAACTTATATTGAAATGTCTTATAATGTTACAATTTATTCTACTGTAACATAATAAGACAATGGTGTTATTGGTAGGAGGAAAGCTGCAGGTTTTACTAAGATTATGTTAGTAATCAGTATTTATTTAGAATTCAAATAATATCCCACAATTCCACAAACAAAAAACCCCGCTAAAAGCAGGGTATTCTGTCATATAAATAAAATTAATTAATTTTACTGAAATTTTATATTCGTCCCCAACGAATGTGTCTCATTAACCTGAGAGTAAGAGCCCGATGTATTTCAATAATTTCTTTCTGTATTTCAGTAAAAACCTGTTCGCGCTCATCGATACTATTTTCCATAATAGAAATTATTGCCAGTCGAAAATCTTCCGCTGAAATTTCACCAGTTCCTTCAACGTACGTATTACGAAGATCATCTAGCTCAGTCTTTACAGTGCTCCCTATTAGCTCTAAAGTGCTAATTTGATCAGGTGTCAACTCAAGTGCATTTTGCATAGCTAATTTTATTTCATCTGAGTTCTGCGATAATCGCCCCCATCCTCCTCTTCCTCTTCTCCAACTAATATCTCTCTCCCCTCTTTCCAGAGTGATTGTCTCTTCTTGCTCTTTTGTTAAAAGAATCTTCATCTCTGCTCTAAACCATTCCATTACACTCATCATCTCAAAACGCATGCTTTCACGTTCTAACTCTTTATTTTGATATTTAGAAATAATATCACTAATTAAAGTCATTTTTGTATCTATTAATTCTTGATAGATGGATAATTGCTCTTCTGTCATCAAAAGTATAATCCGATCATTCATTCGATTAAAATGCTCCAACCTACCATGATGATGATCATTCTCTTCCGAGATGATTTGCGCATCTATATTAAAATGTCTAGATAAGAGAGAGTCTTTCTGCTCTTGGGTTAGTGTTTGCTGTAATTTTTTCGCAAGTTCCCATAAAGCAGCTGGGTCAGGATGAAAGTCTCTACCTCGTTCGAGAGCAGATCTAGCACTATTTCGCTGCTCATAGTCCAAGTCAAGTTCTGCACTTATATCTTGTATTAGATATTCAAATTCTGGTGGGTTTTGAACATCTCGATCATTAAATAAAGATTCACATCCAGTAATAAATAGAAGAATTCCTAAGGGGAAAAAATATACTGCTTTCATTATCATTCCTTTTTTTGCTAATTGTTTTAATAGACTTCAATCTTATATAAAAGTTAAAATATTTTTCTCAAATAATCACACATTAGGTTATGAGTCTCACGCAACTTCTTCTATTTTAAATTGGCTGGAAGACGAATGAGCGTCGTATTATCCCATACACAAAAAACCTCACGAATGTGGGGGTTTTGCAATAGAAAAAATATATTATTTTTTTATAGGTAAATCTGAATTCCATATATCTGCTTTCATGAGCCAATTATTTTTTGAGGCTTGCTCCCAAAGTACAATGTACTTACCTGAATCATTCATTACAATTTTACCATTATCTTTTACATTCAATGAATATCTTCCTACTTCGGTTACATAATCTTCATTCCCATACATATCCAATGTGGTAAAAACTAAATCGGTTGCTCCAGCTGATATTTCATCTGAGATTACTTTTTTAATAGCATCTTTTCCTTTAACAAAATCAATATTTGGAGGCATCACTAAAGCATCATCCACATGCAGGTCAGCTACACCAGATGCATCTCCATTATTATAAAATTCCATATACCTTTTATTCTGTTCGTTGATATATGAGCGAGCATTGTCTATATCAAAAGTAGTTTTTATTTCACATGATAGAATAAGAAGAGATATAAGGAATATTGAAAAGGTGTTATTGATTATTTTTGACATATTTTTTCCTTTTTGACAGCCAAATCTACCCATCCTCCCACAAACAAAAAACCCCGGGTGACCAAGGCTTGATGGTTAATCATTATTCGCCGTATGGTTCAGTGTTTCCTTCCGAATCTGCTTTAATTAACCAGACATCGTAAGCACCATTCCCGAAAGAAGATGTATAACCAGTAATGATATATCCACCATCCATGGTTTGCTGAACGCAATTACCCTCATCATAATAATTCCCACCAAATGTTTTATCCCATTCATCATTTCCTTCTGAATCTGTTTTGATTAACCAGACATCTAAACTACCATTCCCGGAAGAAGATATAGATCCTGTAATGATATAACCACCATCAGCGGTCTGCTGAAATGAATTACCTCGATTAGCACTAATTTCACCGGAGATTTGATTCAATATTTCATTGCCATAAGAATCAGTCTTTATCAACCAAACTTCCAAATTTCCATTCCCGAAAGAAGATGTTCGTCCTGTAATAAAATATCCACCATCGATCGTTTGTTCAACAGAAATACCCTCATCATAATCATCTCCACCGAAGGTGTGATTCCATTGTTGATTCCCATCCACATCTGTTTTAATTAACCAGAGGTCAAAATCTCCATTCCCGAAAGAAGATGTTCGTCCTGTAATAATATAACCGCCATCAGTGGTTTCCTGAACGGATTGTCCATAATCGTGTTCATTTCCACCAAAGGTCTGATTCCATGTTTCATTTCCCTTAGAATCTGTCTTTATTAACCACACATCACTTGCCCCATTTCCAAAAGACCGCGTAAAACCTGTAATAATATAACCGCCATCAGTGGTTTCCATAACAGATTGTCCCTCATCACTACTGGTTCCACCATACGATTGGGTCCATTGCTCATTTCCTTCTAAATCGGTCTTAATCAACCACATATCAGAATAGCCACTGCCAAAAGATTGTGTGTAGCCAATAATAATATATCCCCCATCTGCAACCTGTTGGACAAAATTACCTTTATCATGATTACTACCGCCAAAGGTTTTTACAAATTTGATAGGTTCTTCTTCCTTAGTATCTTCACAACTCCAATAAATCAACCCAATAAAGAATATTACTGATATATACCTAACCATATTCAAATCTACCCATCCTCCCACAAACAAAAAACCCCGGGTGACCGGGGCTGATATCACTTCAATAATACCATCTTCTTTGTTTGTCTGATTTTGATTGGTAATTCTTATAAATCTTTATACAAAAAAGTCTGGTGCTAATTCTGCTTCAGGCACATTTGCGTATTTGCTCAAGTCTGTCACCCCTTCGGACCTTAACACCTCTTCATCCACAAAATAATTTCCTGTGCATAATTGACTATCTCGACTGAAAATGGTAAAAGCAGCGTCAGCCATAATATCTGGTTTTCGGGATTTATTCATTAATTCATCGCCTCCAAGCAAATTTTGGATAGCCGCTGTTTGAATGGTTGTTTTGGGCCACAATGCATTGACGGCAATTCCTTTCTTTTTCAATTCGCCGGCCATTCCAAGTACACACATACTCATACCAAATTTGGACATGGTGTAAGCCACATGAGGTGCAAACCATTTTGTCTCCAAATTCAACGGTGGCGATATATTCAAAATATGGGGATTTTCAGCATTTTCTAAATGGGGAATGCAAAGTTTGGAAGAGAGAAATGTACCACGAACATTCACTTGGTGCATCAGATCATAACGTTTCATTTGCGTATCTATCGTACTGGTCAATTGAATGGCACTGGCATTATTGACCAAAATATCAATACCACCAAATTTATCCACGGTGGTGTCTACTGCTGATTGAACTTGTTCTTCAAAACGAATATCCGTACAGACACCAAAGCCTTTTCCACCCGCCGCTTCCATTTCTTCTGCGGCAGTATAAATTGTACCGGGAAGTTTTGGGTGCGGTTCAACCGTTTTTGCTGCAATTACTATATTGGCACCTTCTCGTGCCAATCTTAATCCGATGGCTTTCCCAATCCCACGACTACCACCGGTGATTAATACTGTTTTATTCTTAAATGATCCCATCTTTATTCGATCTCTCTGTTTTATGAAGTAAATGATTCACGGTTTGTCTGATTCTGGTTCTCAAACCCAAACGTGCTAATAATAAGTAAGAATAGGTATACTTTTTTCATGGTGAGACCAAATCTAACCAAACTTTCAAAAAATAGCATTACAATGTGTATGGGGTTTATTATTTGACCCCACCCCCGGGTATGGTGCTTTTGGGTTAGGAAAAGTGGGTTGAGATTATTGAATTGATGTAAGGTTAATATTTTTATTAAGTCTTATTTGCACACCAGTTCATTTAACCAGTTAAAGTTTTGTAGCTGGTGTGTCCCCACTTTTTGTGTCCCCATTTATATATATATATGAAATATGTATGAACATTTTTGATAAAGCCAATATTATAATGATAAGTAGATATAAAAGAAGAAGCCCCATCGCTAAACGGGGCTTCTCGACAGAGAAAAATGGTATTTATTTGAGTGGAGCCGAGGAGGATCGAACTCCTGACCTCAGCATTGCGAACGCTGCGCTCTCCCAACTGAGCTACGGCCCCAATAATAAAAGCAAATGGAAAAGAACTGTTTTTTATATTCGTTGGATATTGAACAGGAAAATCTAAGTGAAATTTGCAATGTTAATCCGGGATTAAATCTTAAATAGGTTGATTGGTTTAACAGAAAGTGTCTGGATCGGAACCATATCAAATCACCGCAAGGAGCACTTTCTTTAAGAAACCCAGAAGGATAAAAGCCGCAATGGGAGAAAAATCCACGCCCATGGACGTAATCGGAACCACCTGCCGGACAGGCTTCAGGACCGGTTCAGTAGCATCGTTCAACAGGCGCACCCACTGGCTGTAGGGATCGTGGGGTACCCAGCTCAGGATCACACGGATAATGATCAAAAACTGGATAATATCAAAAGCGGTATGGATCAGCCTGTAAAGCAGGAAATTCATTTTTCAGTGTGTCCGGCAGTAAATCATGTCTGAAATCTACCGCCGTCTGGGGGGTGTAAAAATACTATAAAGATGGGATGGGCAATCCGGTTATGACTGTGATCGGTGGAAATAGTTTTTGAACTTTATTAACCCGAATATACTAATTTCACCCATGTTCTCCTCGAACTGGAGACAGACTCAAGCAGGTAGATGAAATCAAACAGCAACAAGGAGAGGGTACCATGGCAGCTACACCATATACAGCCGGTGCAATCTGTTTCACTATGATCCTGGGCAGCGCTTCCATGCAGGCACAGCAGAATCCCGCCCCCCCTGCCGGCTATCAGGAACTGGTCCAGTTATTCAGCGATTGGCGTGAGTTCGAAGATCCGCCTTTATTGAACGGCGCACCGGATTACACTCCTGAACGTTTCGCAAAGGATCACCAGATTTTCCAGGGACTGGAAAAGCGTCTGAACAAGATCAAGATTGATGACTGGCCCACCGCCTGCCAGGTCGACTGGCATATCGTACGGGCAGAAATGAACGGCTATGACTTTAACTATCGAGTCCTTAAGCCCTGGGTGCGGGATCCCGCCTATTACCAGACAGTCTGGATGGATCAAAGCGATGTCCCGGCCCACGAAGGCCCCACCAATCATGCCACACTGGAGTTCTGGACTTATCAGTTTCCTACCAGCAGCGATGAGGAAAACCGCTTATCCAAAGACCTGAAGGTTATCCCGCCGCTGCTTAAGCAGGCCCGGGAAAACCTCACCGGCAACGCCCGTGACCTGTGGATCGCCGGCATTGAAAATATTAAAGGACAAACCAGGGACCTAGACCGGATCGCCGAAAATATTATGAGTTCTAATCCCCAGCCGGAACTCACCGCCGCATTAAAGGATGCACAAAAAGCCACAGTAGATTTCACTGGCTGGCTGGAAAAGCAGGCTCCGGATAAAACTGGCCCCTCGGGGATCGGGAAAGAGAATTATACCTGGTACCAGCAGAATGTTCACCTTCTGCCCCTGACCTGGGAGGAAGAGGTGCAGCTTTTGCAGCGGGAACTGGATCGGGCCTGGTCTTCCTTAAAGCTGGAGGAACACCGCAACCGGGACCTGCCGCCTATGAAAGCTGCCAATACACCGGAAGAATTTGCCCGACTCACGGAGAACGGTGTGCAGCGCTTTATGAATTTCCTAAAAGAAAAAGAAATCATGCCCATCAAACCCAACATGGAACCGGCCCTGCGGGAGCACATGGGGGAATTCGTTCCCGAGGATAAGCGCAATTTCTTTTTGATCGGCATGCACTATGACCCTGTACCCCTTTACTGCCATTTTATCCACTGGTTCGACCTGGCCCAGATACGGGACGAACCCCACGAAAGTCCCATCCGGCGAGGGCCGCTGCTATACAATATTTTTGACTCCAAGAATGAGGGCATTGCCACCGGTGTGGAAGAAATGTTCATGCACGCCGGACTTTATGAGAACAGCCCCCGGTCCAGGGAAATTGTCTGGATCATGATCGCTCAGCGTGCCGCCCGCGGGCTGGGGTCCCTCTACGCCCACGCTAATGAAATGACCATGGCGGAAGCAGGCCAGGTTCATGTAAAATGGACTCCCCGGGGCTGGATGAAGCGGGAGCCCCATTTACTGCAGTTTGAACAGCACCTCTACCTGCGCCAGCCCGGGTACGGCACCTGTTATATTACCGGGAAATATTTGATTGAGAGACTCCTTACGGAATGGTCAGAACAGCTGGAAGAGAAAGGGAAGCCATTTGTGATGAAAGATTTTTTCCAGATCTTTAATGATGCCGGAAATATCCCTGTAGAACTGGTGCGCTGGGAAATGACAGGAAATAACGATGGCTTAAAAACACTACAATAGAACGATTAGCCATGCGTTATCTGATATTGTCCTTACTGACCCTGCTCCTGTTTATCTGTGCCTGCGGCGATTCGGCAGATGATAACCGTATTACCGTTGAATGGATCTATTCTGATACGGCAAAAGTCATAGCCGCCGTACATAAATACCAGTGGCTGGAGGACAATACAGCAATCCTTTTTGATACTCGTCTAGAGAAAAAAGAAAGAACCTTTCTTAAGCTTGACCCTCAAACACAGTCTGAGCTTGGCCCGGCGGTGGATCGAGAAAAAGCATTAGCCAGCCTGCAGGAATACCTCGGCAAAGAAGATTCCACTGAATACCTGGAGTGGCCGCTCTCATTTGACCCTTATGGGAATTATGCTGTATACCTGTACAAGAAAGATATATTTCTTCTGGACCTGGCAGCATCGGAGTTCAGGCGGTTAACCCAGACAGAAACAGCTGAAAAAGCGCCCCGTTTTTCCCCGGACGGTTCCAGGCTGGCTTTTGTCAGGGAAAATGATCTTTATATCTACGACCTTGCAACGAACCGGGAAAAACGGCTGACCAGCGACGGGTCGGATACAATCCTGAACGGCACAGTTTCCTGGGTATACTGGGAAGAGATCTTTGGCCGCCGGGACATTGGCTACTGGTGGTCGGAAGATTCCAAGGCGCTGGTATTTTTGCAGACGGATGAGTCAGCGGTAACCAAGATGCATTATGTGGATTTCAAGCCCGCAGTACCGCGGCTGATCACCCAGCGTTACCCCAAGGCGGGGACAGACAATCCAGTTGTAAAAGTGGGCCTTATGGAGATCGACAGCCCCCAAATCAAATGGATCAAATTGGAACCTTACGAGTATATCTGCCGCGTAAAATGGCACCAGGATAACCAGTGGTTCAGTGTACAGACCATGAACCGGGCCCAGACCGAGTTAAACCTGTTTTACATAGACAGGAATACCGGGAAAAACCTCGGCAAAGTCTTAACCGAAACCGATACAGGCTGGGTCAACATTAATGATGATCTCTATTTCCTGGAGTCTGGTAATTTCCTGTGGCAGTCCGAACGGGACGGCTATGCCCATCTGTATCAATTTAACAAAAATGGCAGCCTGGTAGGCCAGGTCACCAAGGGGTCCTGGGCGCTGCGGTCGTCGGGAGGCCCTTTCTGGCTCCGGCAATCGGTGGTTAATATCGATGAAGAGCATAGTCAGGTGTATTTTACTTCTTTGGAAAAATCTTCCATTGAACGCCACCTGTACCGTATCGGCCTTGACGGCAGCGGGCTGCAGCGCATTACCCGGGAGGAGGGTGTTCATAAGGTCAGCTTCAGCCCTGATGGAAAATATTACTTTGACACTTATTCCAATATTAACACCCTGCCGACGCTCGCACTTTACAGCAGGGGCGGGGAACGATTAACCATGATCGCAGAGCCGCGCCCGGAACTGTTGGAAGAGCTTCAACTGCAAACACCAGAACTATTCACAATTCCCACAACAGACGGATTTCTTATGCCGGCCCAGATCCTGAAACCCAAAGACTTCAACCCCGGGAAAAAATATCCCCTGATTTTTAACATTTACGGCGGCCCCTCCGCTCCCACCGTATTTAACCGCTGGCAGGGGTTATCTCTTTTCTTTGATAATATGCTGCTGAACAGGGGTTATCTGGTGGTGAAGTTTGATCATCGCAGCGCCACCGCCATCAGTAAAAAACTGGAAAACAGGCTCCTTAAAATGGCCTCCGGACCCCGGGAAATTGTTGATATTGTGGATGGGATCCGCTGGCTGAAGTCACAGCCCTACGTGGATCCAAACCGGGTGGGCATCTGGGGCTGGAGCGGCGGCGGCAGCTTTACCTTGAATTCCATGACTAACACCCGGGAATTCAAGGCCGGCATCTCTGTAGCACCGGTCACCGACTGGCACTATTACGACACCAAGTGGGCGGAATTCACCATGAAGCGGCCCCAGGATAACCCGGAGGGCTATGAAAAAACATCCTTCGTTAAAACAGCGAAAAACCTCCACGGGCGCCTGCTGCTGGTCCATGGCACCTATGACGATAATGTCCATCCGCAAAACTCCTGGCACTTCATCGATGAACTGGTAAAAGAAAATATTATGTTTGATATGATGTTCTATCCCATGCGCAAGCACGGCATTGCTGATGATCCGGCAAAGATTCACCTGTACAATAAAATGCTGGAGTTCTGGCAGGAATACTTATAGCAGATTAAATATTTTCCCGGTTTATTTTAATAATTGAATCGAGCGGGTCGATGCAAATTCACCCTGGATCATATTGAGCATATATACCCCGGAGACAACAGCCTGGCCCAGGGTATTCTTGCCATCCCATGAAAAATTGTGAATACCGGGATTCAGTTTTTTATTTACCAGGGTGCGCACCCTGCGCCCCTGGGCATCATAGATTACCAGCGACACTTTTTCTGTTCTCCGGGTTGTGATATGGATTCGGCACTCCTGATTGAAAGGATTTGGATATACACTTTTAATACCGGGAGCAGCCGGGGGAGTCCCCAGCGGGGTACTTGTTGTGCCTATGACTGTACCCAGGGCAGCCAGGAAACCTTCCATTTCTCCCAGCAGACCCGTGGATACGCGGATATGCTGGGGCATATCCCATCCGGTTCGCACATTGAAACCCAGTTCAGCAAGTGCTTCTACAACCGGTTCTGCCTCCACACCGCAATCCACCATCATAAAATTCGTCTCAGAAGGTATATACTCCAATCCTAAATTGGTAAATCCGTTATACAGCATAGTTTTTGATGCAGCATTGAGGTTCAGGGTGGCATTTATATGTTCCGAATCGTTCAGCGCCGAGATCGCAGCAGCATGGGCTGAACGGGACACGGTGGCACGGAGCTGCACATCCTCTATCTGTTCCGTGTTGTCTGCGGACGCCAGTGTGTATCCAATCCTAGCCCCAGCCAGACCAAACACTTTAGAGAAGGTCCGGACTACGATGACTGGAAAACCCTCGCTGATATAAGGAATAGAGCTCTCATAATCTTCGTTCTCAACATATTCGTTGTAAGCCTCGTCAACACACACAGCGATCCCCTCCGGGATTTGATCCATAAAGGAAGCCATGTCATCTTTATGAATGAACTTTCCCAAAGGATTGTTGGGATTTACAAGAAAGATTAGTTTTGTATTATCGGTAATGGCGGCCAGGATAGCTGTCAGGTCAATAATATGATTTTCATCCACGGGGACATAGACCGCGGCCCCGCCATTGGCTACTGCTTCCGTAGCGATTTGGTTGTAAGACGGTTGCGCCAGAATAACTTCATCACCGGGGCCAACAAAAGCATCGGCCACCTTCTGGATCATTTCCGTGGCCCCGGCGCCGACACAAACCTGCTCGGCATCCAGTCCCAGATGATCTGCTACAGCTGATTCTACATTCTTATTCAGCCAGTCCGGATAACGATGAGCCAAAGCGGCTTCATCCCGCAGAGCCTGCAGTGCTAGCGGAGAGGGACCCAGGGGATTCTCATTGTAACAGATGCGGCCGGTGTAGTCCTGCGGTTCATCCAGGTAAAAGGGTCGGGCCTGGATGCGGCCTGCGCCGGGCAGTACCATAAAGCTCAGTATCCCGGCTGATTTTAAAAATACCCTGCGTGAAATACCCTGCATGGTTATGCTGCTGTCTGATGAAAATCAACAATGAAAAAAGGCAATATAACGGATACCTGTTTCATTTATGACCAAGTCTAATCATATTCAAACATATAACAAACTGCTCCATATACACTGTTTTGCATATACAATATAATATCAATTATATGTGATAATGTTTATGGAATAATACCTATCACCACAAACAAAAAACCCCGCTAAAAGCGAGGCTTGATGTTGCAGAAAGGGTAAATCTATTTGAGTAATACCATCTTCTTGGTTTGCCTGAATTCTCCCGCTTGTATCATATACAAATAGATACCAGCACTAACTGGGGAGCCGGCACTATTGGTGGCATTCCATTGTACTGATTTGTACCCTGCGGTCTGTTTTCTGTTGACCAGTGTGCTGATCTGCCTGCCCATCATATCGTATATGGTGATGTTGGCCATGGCATCTTCTGGTAGATCGTATCGAAGTGTTGTTACAGGGTTGAAAGGGTTGGGGTAGTTTTGATGCAGAGCAAATTTATATGGCAAAACATCGTTATCAATTCCCGCATTTTCAGGGTCAGTGATCATAACAATATCCACCGCTTGGTGCATGGTTGTTCCTTCCAGGAAAAGGGTGGCTGTTTCGTACTGGTTCTGGTCTTGCTGCGGCATCATGGTTAATGACATACTCATGGAATCACCAGAGATTATTTCACCAGACAGCCTTTCCCAGCTGAGCCAGTGACTTTCATCTCCTTGAATAACATAGACATTGTCTACTCCGATCCCAGATGACCAGTTTCCGCCGCAATCATCATAATGAACACCGACATTAAAAATACCTGGCTCAATGTAGGGTGTAATATTGTACATAAGAGTATGCCAGTTTGCTTCGGTATTATCATAGGCATAATATCCGTCCCAGGTCACAGCTGTTGTAAATGTGCTGTCAACCACCGTCCAGTTTGCACCATTGTCCGTTGAAACAACAATAAAAGCATCCTCGGAGTAAGTTCCACCACTTGAGCAACCTCCATAGGGACGTGGAAAATACATGTCCAAAATGAAAAAAACCGGGCCAGAACCATCATATGGAATTGCTTGGGATTGTAGAATGGGGCTTGTTGAAGTATAGTTGTAATAATAAGGATCAGATCCATCATTCCAAAAGAAAAAACTCCCGTCAGAGTCTTCAGGATAACTTAAATAGGTTCCATTTGCTGAATCTGTTGTTCCGATAGTCCAAAAACCTTCAGAGTCAAAAAAGTTGGCCGATGCCCCTGTATTAAAATCGTCAGATAATAAAGTATTCTCCGTGGTGGGCTCAATAAGTACATCCGATGAAAAATGAAAATCATGATCAGCCGTATCACCATTAATTAATAAGAATTCGAATACAGAATATTCACCTGCACTATAGTCCAGCGTATCGCGGAAAGAAGATTGGGTTAATTCAAATGGATCCACCGGAGCGAAGCATCCTTGTACACATTCAGCTGACTCACCTTCACTATAAACAGCGGTCACAGTGTAGCAATATTCCACATTATTACTAAGTCCTGTAACAGTATACGAATTGGTTTCGCTGGAACCCACTAAAGAACCTCCCGAATAGATGTTGTACCCTGTCAAAGTTCCACACGAGTTTGCAAAACTGCTTCCGTCCCCGCCAAATACCCTGATATTGTCTATTTGCCAGTTCTCATTGTAACCAATGCTGTCATAAAACCGGAAACCAATATGGATAGATTGGCCCGCATAATTAGATATGTCCACCCCACTAATTGTATGACCATCCCCATAGGTCATGGGATCGGAATAGAATACTTCTGTCCAATTGGATCCATCAGTGGAAATTTCAACCCAGTTCGAGTCATGAGAAAAATCACTATATAAATAATATTCGTTAAACACAAGAAATGCACTGGAGTATGCAGACAGGTCAATCAAGCCGGTACTCAAGCGGCTGTTCACAGGTGCAAGAGTATCCGAATAGATTGCGATAGCTCCGAAACCATCTGAGCCCCCATCTGCACAAGCATACATGTCCGCACCGCAATCAGCGGGTTCGCCATCTGAATCCTGAAACCAGCCTCCGGATGTGTCCTGACCTATATGTTCTATCGTGAAACCTTCTGCAGCGGTAGCACAAACTGGAAAACAGGCGGAAAAAACTTCATCCCCTAAACCACCTAAACTGTCCGGTTCCTGCCAATATAATTCAACGGCACCATTCAGAGACAATCCTTCCAGAAATGCTGGCGGGCAAAGATCCTGACCCTTGACTGGTAGTGCTATAATAAAGAAGGTGCTGAAAAATAATGGAAATACGGATTTAAAACGAATGAACGATTTTGTCATAATGGACTCCCCTGATACAATTTGAGTTAGGCTTTATCTCTTAGTTTAGTTATTATTTATTCTTCATTTAATGAAATATAACCCCATAATAACTTATTACCCGACGAAAAAACATTCATTTTGCTTTATTCTATGCTTTATAATATTGTCTACAAATATTTTTGCGGGGGCTACAGGCAAACTGACGGGCAGTATTAAGGACGACCAGGGTAATCCCTTAGCAGGTGTTAATATATATCTGGAAGGGTCTGCCATTGGCACAGCATCCAATACTGACGGCAAATATAGAATCATAAACATACCAGCCGCTTCTTATACCATCGTTGTTTCTTACGTTGGTTACCAAACTATTAAAATGACTTATGTGGTGATTAATGCTGATCATACGACAACATTGGATTTCAACATGGAAATATCTGCATTAGCCGGTGATGAAGTTATCGTTACCGCAAAAAAACCGGTGATCGTTAAGGACCAGACAGCTACGACAACAACCATGGAAAGCGCTACGATCAACAATATGCCGGTGAATAATATTTCTGAAGTCCTTTCGACTATGGCAGGCGTTTTGCAAAATCATGGCGGTAATTATATTGTTGGCGGCGGCTATCACTTTCGCGGTGGACGTGCCGGGGAGATTACGTATTTAGTGGATGGTTTTGTGATTGAAAATGCTTTGTATGGAAATATGGGCATGGACATTTCCCGTAATGCTATTTCAGAAATATCCATGATCACCGGTGCTTTCAACGCCGAATATGGCGAAGCAACAAGCGGTGTTATCAACATTGTAACCAAGGAAGGGCAATCAAATTATGCCTGGGAATTGCGCGGAGTATCCGACGCCATCGTTAACCCCGGAATTCATGGCCAGGATCTCTCCAGGTATGAAGGAACATTCAGCGGCCCGCTTTTGCCATTCAACCCTAACCTGGCGACGATCTTTTTAAATGCTGATGAGACAAAATCAAAATCGTCTTTGTGGAAAAATAAATTACCATTTGATATTTTAAAATTTGATGCCGATGGCGATGGTAATTATGACTCATTGGATGGAGACAGCATTGCAGTAGCAGATCTTTCAGCCGATGGTGTTGATAACCCCGTGGAATTACGCCAAGGAACAATTGAATTCAATGATGATATTTCTTCGGTAGAAAGTCGTTATAATGGAAAAATTGTGTTGCGGCCATTACCGGGTTTAAAAATTGTTACTGCCATGAACTATTATACGGCTAAACATAAAGGGTTTTCCATGGATTGGCGGCCGATTCCGGAAATGAATTCAACAGGTTTCGAATACTCTTGGGATTTCCAATTAAAAAGTTCCTATGCAGTTTCAGAAAACATGTTTTTTGACTTGAAATATCAACGGTATTCCCGTCAACAAATGAATGGCTACGAGCCCCTATTGAATGGGAACCATCAATTATACACAAAAATTTTTAATATACCTGAAGATTGGGCCGGATATATTCCACCTTCATTAGAAGCTGGTGGAAACTTTCTTTGGTTGAGTTATTACGCAGAGCCTTTTAAGGATTTGAACGGCGATGGTGTTTGGAATCAATATTCTGCAGAATTTTGGCAAGATGAAAATAACAATGGCGTTTGGGATGAAGGTGAAATCTTTAGTGATTGGAACGAAGACGGAATTTGGAATATGGTTGATTTGGATGGCAACGGGTTTCCGGATGAAGAACCATATGGTGACATGGATGGGAATAACCAGTATTCATTAGGAGTGGATCCGCCAACAACTGGCTCTAATACCTATGGTGGTACTTCCGATTGGGAATTTTGGGGAGATTATGAAGTATTTAATAATTACGGGGATACTGCACGAATTGCCCGGTCTACCTATCAAGATTTTTGGTGGTACCATTCAGATTATACAACATTGGGTGGATCTTTAACCTGGCAATTCAATGACAAGCATCAAATAAAAACGGGATTTGATTCCCGTCATTATGACGTAGGCGAATTTTCTGCATACGGCATTGGCGGTGGTTTCTTCGGTAATTCTTCGGATCCCAGTTTTGTTATGTGGAACCACCAACCAAAATCACATAACTGGTATATCCAAGATAAAATCGAATATAATGATGTTGTCATCAATCTTGGATTGAGGTACGACCGTTTAGATCCTAACAGCAGCTACCCCGACCCAACCAAAGAACTTGGTTATGAATATATTGATACAGACGGGATGGCACATATCATTGAGCCAAGCGAATTGAATACGTTATCGTCCGGTGAAAAAGAAACACTTGCGTGGGGTTATTTGGACCGGAATGAGGATGGTTCAATCAGTGAATTCAATTCAGCGCCCAAAGCACCGGTTAAGGACAAGTGGAGTCCACGATTGGGAATTGGTTACCCCATTACCGATCGTACAGCATTCCATTTTTCTTATGGTCAATTTTATCAATTCCCGGATTTGAGTTATATGTACAGTTATTCCAACGACAAAGGTCACTCTGCAAATCCTCCGGGTTGGTCGGATGATGCAAATGCCATGGCTAGAGATCAGTTATTTGGCAATCCCTATTATCCCTTCCCCTATAATATCACAGATTGGTACATACCGGAAGTAGGTACACCTAACGTAAATCCCCAGCGCTCTGTGCAATACGAAACAGGGATCAGGACTCGCATCGGTAACCGGTTTGTTTTGACGGTAAACTTATATTATAAAGATATGTTTGATTACATCGCATCCAAGCGATATGACGCAGATCCAAGTCAATACGCGATTTATGAAAATATGGATTATGCTAATTCCCGCGGCCTGGAATTTTCATTCCTGCAACTATATACATCCGGATTAGATTGGGAAATCAATTATACCCTATCCAGAGCAGAAGGAAATGCTCCCACGGAAAGCTATCACTGGTATGTTTCGGAATGGGCCAATGGTTACGACTGGCGAAATTTCAACCACACGTATACCATGCCTTGGGATCAAACCCACACCATAAATTTTAGATTAAATTATTTGCACAAGTCAGGCGTCGGCTTAAGCATGTTGGGATATTATGGAAGCGGATTGCCTTATACTCCGGAAGATGCTCGGGCAAGGCCGATTGATAAACAGTATTCCGGTCGCATGGCTTCAACGTCTAATCTCGATCTCAAACTTTATTATGATCGTAAAATGGTAGGATATGACTTCAGGATTTTTGCTGATATAACCAATGTGTTTAATAAAGAGAATGTATTGTCTGTTGATAATACAACTGGCGAACCATTTACGACTTTGGATTCCGGCCAGTCACTCATGTATGTATGGAAACCCTATAATATCAGTCCACCCAGACATATTGAAATCGGAATCAGCATTGGTCATTAATATGAAGCTGAAATTCATTCTGTTTTATTTTATAAGTTTTTCGTTTCTTTTTGGTCAGGGGCAGGGTCTACAACTAACAAAAAAACAATACTATGATTTATATTTAGCCAAAGACGGCAAATCAAAATCATTGGCAAAAATAATGGGTGCCCAAGACCGGAAACGAAGCGTATTAGATAAAGGCAATGTGGTTTTACGCTTATCAAATGCTGCCATATATGGATATGACCCTTGGGGTTTAAGTCATGAATTTCCTGCCGGTAGCATGATTAAGGATGGCTGCTGCACGTATTATTGGACTGCCGGTCCGATTGTAGGGGCACTGAAAAATGGTATTCCTTCTGTCAGCGTAGGTACAAAGTATTCGGCCAGAGATCATGATGAAGAGTTTGAACCATTGGCTAATTATGACGCCGGGTATGTGGATTCTGACGCGAATATTGGTATTGCTTTTAGCGATGTCCCTGAATCATGGCCGGATTTATGGCCCATCGAAACGGCATTGGGCGACACGTTTATGTCCATAATATACAATGCATCAAAAGTACCGGAAGACACACTCTATTTCCCGGGTGTAGAAGCCGAATTGGGACCAGAAGGGTTTCCCGATGCTCCCTGCGGAATTGGTGTCAAAGCTGATCGCGAAGCCTATTTTGTTGTCACCGATAATGATCCGGAATATGGAAACACGTTTGCCAGTAACAATGGTGTGGGGCCATTGAATATTCGGATGGATACTTGGGCCCTTAATTACAGCAATACATTTGGAAATGACGGATTTATTTTCATCCAAAAAATGACCAATGTCGGCAAAGATACTCTTAAAGATTTATTTTTCGGGGTAAACAGTGATCCTGATACCCCGGAACAGGGCTGGAATGAATGGACCGATGACTTAAGTATGTTCATTTCTCCTGATGATCCAGACATTGCTGATAAATTATCTGATACTACAGGGGCACATTTATTAGAAAATTTAGCAATCATGTGGGATCCGGATGATCAATCAGAAGGGTTTTCTTCATCAGGCATTGCCTGGGTTGGCGTGAAATTTCTGGAGAGTGTTCACACTAAAAATGATGGCTCTACTCAAAACTATGGAATTACCGCATTCCATACCGTTCCCTGGGATCAAGATACGCAAAGCGACGTGGAAGCCTATAATATACAATTGCTGGGTGGCATTGAAACTCCGGACAATATTTCTCCCCATGCTTCTGATCAATATGATAAACCTTTCTCATATGGGCCGGATTGTACTTGGATTATGGCCATCGGCGGCCCTGAACACATCAACAGCAATGGTGAGACTGTACCTGCTTTGGACGTTGCTCCCGGTGAATCCGTCATTTTTACTTTTGCGGATTTTGTCGGTATTAACGAAGCAGACCTACTGCGTAATGCAAAAGTATTTCAATCGCTGTACAATAATAATTGTTCCAGTCCACAACCGCCTGATCGGCCATTAGTTCGAGCGGTCCAGGATGATAAAAAAATTGTTTTGTTTTGGGATAATAGAAGTGAATCATCCATTGATCCGGTGACAGGGACCAATGCCTTTCAAGGCTATCGAATCTATCGTAGTGATGATCGGGGAAGCAATTGGGGGAAAGTCATTACCGATTTGAATGGCAATCCAACTGACATTTTTCAACCATTAGCTATTTACGATCAAGTTGATGGCATTTCCGGCTCTTATCCTATGAATGACCCGGAAGTATTTTATAACCTTGGAACCGAATCCGGATTGAACTACACCTTTATTGATGAAAACATTATTAACGGGTATGAATATTGGTATACTGTCACAGCTTATGATGGACCGGACGATTGGGCCGGAGCGATCGTGGACCCCATGGAAAACTCAAAATCTAAAAATGCTAATATTCCAAATGACAATACCGTTTCTCTTATTCCTCAGGAAAAACCGGCAAATTACTATCCGGGTGGAGTGACAAATGTCACTCACGAAGGATCCTCAACTGCAAAATTAAGCACTATCGAAGCCAATCCATTTATGGTTGAAATGTTGGGTCAGACGGAAGTAACTGAAGATGATTTAGTGAGTAAAGGATACACGTATCAAATTGACTTTCACACCAGCATAGACACTGTGGATTCAAGCGATACCGATCCCATGAATTGGGATACGACTTTGGTCAGGTACTGGTCAATGGTAAACCTGTCTTCCGGGGATACCATTATCAATAATGAGACTGATATCAATTCCGAAGTTCAGTATGTTGTTGACGGTTTTATGCCATCCTTTTCAAGTGCAGTTTGGGAAATTCAAAATGCAGATTCAGCCGTATTGACCGCATTCGACACCACATCGGCCAGTTCTATACCTTTTGAAAATTTTGGGCATCCCAGTGCGGATCAAGCTAACTGGAAAAGTTACATTCAAACTCTCCCGTCAAATTTCATTGACTCGATAGGGCTTGACCCATTGATTTCTGATTTATGGAATGACCTGGAATTACGATTTACGCAAGATGGCTCGATTGCATCTTATTATAACATTCTGACTTTGTACGGTATGCAGGACATTGATACAATTATTGTTCCCTTCGAACTATGGGATGTTGAGAACAATATTCAGTTAAATATTGCTGCCTATCAATTGACGGGCACTACAAAACCAGAAGGAAATATATGGGATCTGGATAGTATCATGGCCATTGATTCATTATACACAGGTGGTATGCTGGCTTTAGACACGTCTTGGGCATATGGGTACACACTTAACACTGGTTTCCAATTCATTCCGGGATATTCAGATTATGCTCCCGAACAAAAGCTTCATTATGCAACTGACACTGATAAAATGGGGTGGGTCATTAATTGGGATATGGAAAATTCATTTTTTAATTTTGGTGATTATTATAGAATATTCATTTCCAATCCCCTTATTCCGAACAGTGACAGATTTACTATTGAAACAACATCTGACCAATACACTCTAAATAAAGGGGATTTGAATCGGATAAAAGTAGTTCCGAACCCATTTGTCGTTTCATCAAAATTTGAACAATCATCATTTGTAAAAGAACTGCAATTCACACATTTACCTACGGAATGTGTGATCCGGATCTATAATACTGCAGGAGATTTGATTCAACTGCTGGAACATAATCCCACCAGCCCCGGATATCGTGGCCCGAGCGTGGAAGCATGGAATTTAATGACCTACAACAATCAGGATGTGGCGTTTGGCGTGTATATTTTTCACGTTGTGTCTGGCGGATTTAAATCGGGCGCTGAATTCAAGGGAAAATTTGCGGTGATAAAATAATGAGAATTTTTTTTCCATTTGTATTTTGTGTTTCTCTTCTCTTAGGACAGTTTGATAATTCAGGGACATCTGCTGCCAATTTCCTTAAGATTGGCGTTGGCGGTAGAGCAACTGCAATGGGGGGAGCCATTACCGGCCAGGTGGATGACCCCACAAGCCTGTTCTGGAATCCGGCGGGAATCGCCAATGCCCGAAATATAGAATTTACTGTGAATCATAATGATTGGATCTTTGATTTAACTCATAGTTATATTGCCGCGGTCATGCCTGCCGGGAGGGTCGGACATTTTGGATTAAGCATCAATTACCTTGATATGGGAAAAATGGAAAGGACTACGGAATTAGCACCTGAAGGTGACGGTACATCTTTCTCCGCATCTGATATCGCTATTGGATTTGCTTATGCAAAAAAAATGAGTGACCGATTCAATGTAGGCATTCAATTGAAAATGATACAGGAATCCATTTCTTTTTCTTCTGCTAGTGCTGTGGCTATCGACGCAGGGTCACAATATATCACTCGTTTTTCAGGGTTAAAAATTGGCATAGCTATTACCAACTTTGGATCCAAATTGACCTTAAATGGAACGGATCAAAAAGTGGATATTGACCCCTTTGTAGAATTGGATGGAAATCCAGATGTAGTTGCTAATCTCCGCACGGAAGATTGGCCCCTGCCCATGGCTTTTAGAATGGGTCTCTCTTTTCAACCCCTGGGACCGGAATCTCTTATTAGAAATAATTTTCTAACATTGACTGTCAATACGGATTACTACGATTCACGGGATTTGAACCCCTATTTTGTCAGCGGTGTCGAATTTAAGGTTGGCAAATTGTTTTATTTGCGTTCCGGCACTCGATTTGAATATTTACATTTCAGTGAATCCTACGATGATCTCTCATCAAGTGAATTAGATGATAAAAGTAATATGGAATTATACATAAACCGCTTTTCGTGGGGATTTGGATTATCTTCGGAAAGCTTTCCCTTTTTTCCATATAAAATGAATTTGGATTATTCTGTATCAGACCTTGGAATTCTTGGAATCACCAGTCAGTTTGGGCTTACGTTTAAATTTTAATTAACTAATCAGAATTCTCTTTGATTTATAAAATGCTGAAAAAATTTCCAAATCTCTTCGCTGGTATTTAAATCCCCATTTCCTGATTTCACAGGCCAGCCCGGCGGCCACTCGTGGTCTCCATTTATTACTTTGTAGAACCAAACCTCATTATTGTTCCTCCCGCCAGTATATTTTTCAGTGATAACTATGCTTCCATCGTTTCTATCAATGTCAGGGAGAGTATCTATGTTTACCTCTTTACACTCGTTGCGATCCACCCAGAAATTGATTGTTGTTTCAACACCCATGTAGACTCCCCATTTATCTCTATTATCCACATCCCCATCATAGTACGTTGTTTTGTCCGCTGTCCCGTGGACCTGGAAAACAGGTACAGGATCATTTTTGTTGCACGAATCATAGATCCATCCCATCATACAGCCTGTGATAGGGGCGATTGCTTTGAAGATATATGGCGCCTCGCAACCTAAGAGATAACTCATATCGCCGCCGTTGGACATACCGGCGCAAAATGTTTTTTCAGGATCTAAGTTATATTCTTGTTGTAAATATATCGCTAAGGATTTAATAAACGATACATCATCTACGGTTTCATTCTTATGAGTTTCGTAGCCTACATTCCAGAAACGTGTCCCTTTTTTTGTATGTCTCGTATTTTCAGCACTACGTGTACCTTGAGGATAACAAACAGCAAAACCATTTTTTTCTGCGATCTGGTCCATACGGGAAAAACCCCTGATAATGGCTGCCGAACTCCCTAACCCGTGTATTACAAAAACCAGAGGTGCATTGGCCTTTAGTGATTCTGGTATATAGAGCATGTATTGTCTGGTTTTTCCATCCATCTCAAATGCTATTAAGTTGTCTTCAGGCATGTTTTTGCAGGTTATAAACAAAACAGGTAAAAATAAGATTAACAGGATTTTATTCACGTATTTCCTTACCCTAACAATTTATTATTTATATTCAATCGACTAATCAGGAGTTATTTCAGCAGTACCATCTTCCTGGTCTGGGAATAATCCCCTGCCTGGATCCGGTATAGATAGACACCACCAGCAACAGAATTATGTTGATTGTTGGTGGCGCTCCAAATGACCGACCTATAACCAGTTTGCTGTGTTTCATTCACCAAATTTTTTATTTCTCTACCAAGAATATCGTAGATAGTGATGTTAACAAAACTTTTTTGTGGCAGGTAATATTGAAGTGCTGTTACCGGGTTGAATGGGTTGGGATAGTTCTGCTGCAGTAAAAATATATTCGGTTTCTGTTTTTCATTATTATTGGTGATACCCAGATTATCATCAATAAAGTTTGTAAAGAAGTTCCAGATCTCTTCGCTGGAATTGATATCCATATTACCGTAAGCACCGGGCCAATCATGACCTCCGTTAACAACTTCATACAGCCATACTTCATTGTTGTTGACCCCATTGGTATTTTTATGGCTGATCACGTAACTGCTGTCGGAGGTATTGATGTCAGGCAAAGTATCAATAGTGGATCCTGTACAGCCATTCAGCTGGGTCCAGAAATTAAACGTTGTATCCACACTTTCCCATGGGCCCCAGCCATCATTAAAAATTTCGTCTGCACCTTCCCACCATGTTACGTCATCATCAGTCCCATGGATTTCAAATACGGGCAAAGGATTTACAGGGACACAAGAATCATAAATCCAAGTCATCATGCAGCCAGCCACTGGTGCAATTGCACGAAATATCTCCGAAGCTTCACACGCCAGTAGATAACTCATGTCACCGCCATTGGACATCCCTGTACTGAATATATTATCGGTGCTGAGGTTGTACTCTGCCTGCAGGTATTGAGTCAGTGATATGATAAAACCTACGTCATCCACTGTTTCATCCACATGCCAATCATAACCCACATTCCAAAAACTATAATTCCAATCATCGATAAGGCCCTGGGGATAACAAACAGCAAAACCATTTTCATCTGCAATTTGATTCAGGCCGGAGTAATTCATTATACCGCTGGCAGATCCGGAATACCCATGGAAAACAAATAAAAGTGGAGAATCTACTTCCATTGAGTCTGGGAGATACAGGTAATACTCCCTGTTTAGACCACCATGAGAAAATTGGTGCAGCTCAGGCTGGGCTAGGACGAACGGTAAAGGGACCAGTAACAGAAAAAGGAAATATTTCATCCACACTATTCGTCATTAAGATTAACCAATGGAACAGCCTTGGAAAAATCATCGTCGATATTATCGGTGTATCTTAAAATATAAGAAAAATGATAGGAACCCGGCTTGATCAGGTATTCTTTATGGGTTCGGGGGTTCCAGCTGTCATCGCCTCCCAGTCCCATTATTTTATGATCAATATTTACTGTTACAGGTCCATCTTCCTTAACCATAAAAGTATGGGTTGCATTTGTAATGTTTTCTAGCGTGTAATGGTGAGTGCTCAAATTGAATTGTGGCAGGCCAAAAATAATGATTCCGGCATTGGTTGTATTGGATATTGTGGCCCAGCGAACGTCTGTTTTATTTCCATTCTCCTGAGGCCGGATATAAGGGAAATATTGTTCAGCAACGGTTCCTTCAAAAATCCCCAAAAAAGCATTATGCTTACGGTCGCTGTAGGATTCATGGGGGCCTCTGCCGTACCATTTCAGGTATGAAAATTCTTCAGGGATCTTAAATGTGATACCTAATTTTGGTAGAACGGGCAAAGTGGGGTCCACAATAGACTGCACATCCACATGCAGATCCCCATTGCCTAAGACCGTATACACCATTTCTACATGGATGTCACCTTTTTTACTAATGTGCTTTTCTGAAATCTTGATTTGTACCATCTGATTATTCGGTTCTTTCACTTCAACAGACTGTACGCTACGCTGGAGTTTATTGTAGCCCGCCTTCAACCAGCGGGACGCGAAACTTTTATCGTCCCCGCCCTCATCATTATCTGTTGGAGCCCGCCAGATATTGTGCAGCAAAGGAGCAGACAGATATTGTTTGTCATTAATGGCAACATTCAGCAGTTGACCAGCATTCAAATTAAACTGAAATTTTTTCTTATGAGCAGTCACTACCAGTCCATCGCCGCTGCGTTCTGTTTTTAATTTTGGCAATGCTGATATATCTGGTATACGACCAAAAATTCGTGTGCCGGTTTGTATCAGGACCTGGTCCGCAGCAACAATATGTCCCTTCTCTGCCCAAGATGTTGCCTGCTGAAGAGAAAAAATAAAATTGACTGCATATTCTTTAAATGGATCCAGCTTCCGGCCGGAAGAAATGGGCACAGATATTGTTTTATGAGAACCGGGATCAATATTGGAAAGGTCTAATTCAAATTCTGCAATTATAAACCCATTTTCCAACAATTCACAACGGCCTAGAACATGGCTTAAATCCTGGAAATAATTCCTGTTCTCCACCGTATAAACATTGGGAGCATCCTGCTTGCCATACACTTTAATATTTTGCAAATGGTGCTTTACTTCATAAAGCCCCGGGTGGGGCTGGCGGTCGGGTGAGACCACACCATTGATGCAGAAATTTCCATCATGAAGTTTTTCGCCAAAATCGCCTCCGTACACATAGTAACTGCCGTGTTCATCTTCGCGCAACAGTCCCTGGTCCACCCAATCCCAGATAAATGCACCCTGGATGCGTGGGTATTTATATATCGCATCCCAATACTTGAAGATGTTTCCGTTACTATTACCCATGGCATGAGAATACTCACAGAGAATTACAGGGCGTTCGGGGTTTTCATCATGAAGCTTGATCATAAGATCCACAGAGGGATACATATTAGCGATGATATCATAATGATTGGGCAAAGGTCCATAACCTGGTTCCTTGCCTTCATAATGGATCAATCTTGAAGGATCATATTTACGAATCCAATCAGCCATCACATCATGATTGGGACCGTAGCCAGCCTCATTCCCCAACGACCAGACAATAATTGAAGGATGATTGACATCTCGTAGGACCATCCGCTGGGCCCGGTCCAGGAATGCTTTTTCCCATGTTGGATCCAGTGTGAATTTGGACCAAAATGCATGAGATTCCAGATTGGTTTCATCATAGAGGTAAAGCCCGTATTCGTCACAAAGCTCATACCAGCGAGGATGATTGGGATAATGAGATGTACGGACCGCGTTCACATTAAATTTTTTCATCAATTTGATGTCCATAACCATAGACTCATCAGAAACAGTTCTGCCCATGATGGGATCATGTTCATGGCGATTCACACCCTTGATAATAATGGGTTTACCATTGACCAGCATTTGGCCATTTTTTAATTCCACACTTCGAAAACCGGTCCTGCAACTGACATACTCCATTTTCTTATTATCTAAATCTTGTAACGAAAGGACCAGTGTATATAGATGAGGTATTTCTGCAGACCACTGGCTGACATCATTTATTTCTAAGGAAAAATCCAGTATTTTTTCAGCATTGGGGCTTAGTTCTTGCTCAATGGAGCGGATAACATCTATCTCCTGTTGAGTTGGGTCAAAAAGAGATGCTTCAAACAAAACCCGTTTCGGAGAAGATGTATAATTTGATAACTGCGCTGTTAAGGATAATTTCCCATTCTGATAATTATTGGTGAGTTCTGCGATTGCCTTATAATGACGAATATGAACATCGGGCACATGCATGAGATATACATCCCGATAGATTCCGCTCAGCCGCCAGAAATCTTGGTCTTCAATAAAGGCCGCATCCGACCAGCGAAATACCTGGACCGCAATGCTGTTTTCGCCAGGTGAAAGATAAGAGGTAATATTGAATTCTGCCGGTGTCATGCTGCCCTGGCTGTAGCCCACCTTTTTCCCGTTTATCCACAGAAAAAAAGCCGATTTAACACCGTCAAAATGCACGATGATTTGTCCATCTTCCCAGTTGTCAGGCAATGTAAATGTTCTTCGATACGAACCTACCGGGTTATTATCCCGGGGCGGAACTGGCGGTTTAGGGTCTGGGAATGGATGTTTTACATTGGTATAGATCGGTTTTCCATATCCCTCAAGCTGCCAGGAACTGGGAACAGATATATCCTCCCAGGTATTAACATTATAGTCCAAATTAAAAAATTCAAGGGGCCTCTCATCCGGCTTTGAGACCCAGTTGAATTTCCAGGTGCCATTCAAATTGAAAAAATGAGCTGATGATGATTTCTCCCCCTCCAGAGCTTCGGAAAGGTTGTCAAAGGGCATAAGGGTAGCATGACCTGGCTGTTTATTTTCCCCGATCATGGTGGGATCTTCCCAATATTCTAGCTGCTTTTGCCCCGCATATCCCATAACGATAATAAAGAAAAGAGATACTACTCTTTTTATCATTCTATATAAGTCAATCAACAGTAATGATCACAGAACCATAATTGCCGCCTTTTTCTATTTCCTCGTGGGCCTTCGCGCTTTGCCCCAATGGGAAGGTCGCTGCAATACGATG
>Ga0208522_1000467_pt1 | contig 27417 bp, 18 predicted proteins | sample ETNtaG_25_FD_185763 | JGI IMG/M metagenome (GOLD analysis project Ga0208522, IMG submission 185763) | Marine microbial and viral communities from oxygen minimum zone, Eastern Pacific Ocean - ETNP201302SV86 (SPAdes) (version 2) | ecosystem: Environmental > Aquatic > Marine > Oceanic ... | reverse complement strand
TGAATTCGGCTCCATCAACTGCTGCCGAACCATCGGCATCGCTCGGAATAGTAACGATAATTTCTGGTTCCGGATCTGAATCTAGATTAGCGATTATTGGCCCAGGTAGTCTGACATGTGGCGAATTAGTGTCACCATCTAGATTGTTTAGTGAAAGGCCCCCTTGCCATGTTGAACTCCCGGTTTCAGAATCAATCTTCCAAACCCACATGCCGCCGTTATTCGCCTCAATTGTAGTTAGAATCACGTATCCGGTGTCGTCGTCAACTTGTGCGAAGGCAGGGTCCGACGGATGACTTCCTTTGCTCAATGAAACTTCCCAGAGTGAATTCGGAGTTCCGTTCCCTTGAAGCGGCAAAGCGAGAACGACTGGGTCTTCTGAAACCTCGTCTAGTGCGGCGATGACCAATTCGGCATCCCCATCTAGGTCTATGTCAGCAAGTAGAGGTTGGGTCGTGGGCTTATGACCTCCCAATATCCCACTCGTGTATGGTCCTTCGTTGCTGCTAATCATCAGAGAATCGTCATTCCAAGACCACAGCAATTCTTCGGAGTGTCCTGAGTATGACCATCCTGTGACCGAGCATGAAAGCCTCGGTGACCAGACGTCTACGTTCAATGCCCCCCCTGCATCATAGGCAACTACAATCTCTTGCCTTCCATCATCATCAATATCTACGATGACCGGGGCTGCCTTGACCTTCTCAGTAGCTCCCAAGTCAACCTGCCATGAGAGTTCAGAATCCTCTCCTTCAATCAATCTAAGCATGCTGTGGTCCGAGCCGGAAACATCCTCGCTCTGAACTAACACTGTGAACAGGGAACTCTCGCCGCACCTTTGCATTGCTCCAGGGCCGACTTCTATAGAATCGGACATGTCTGCTATCGGCGTTGCAAATGCATCGGTCCCTATCGCGTAGGAACCATACGCCCAGTTCACCGATGGCTCTACTATAGACATCAGTGAGGTCGAGTCAGCAGGATCTCCTGAACCAGCCCCTCCAGCAGGATCATGATTTGGCACTTCAGCCATCCTAGTAGCGGTTCTGCCCGACTGGGGCCATGGCTGACCACCGTCGATCCAGATCTCATCTGTCCCTCCTTGTGTGCCCATTTGCGTATCCAAGTTTTCCTTGAGTACATCTATTTCGACGTGTCCAAGATTTATTATTGCCAGCGGCATAGCCAATAATAATGCAACTATTATTGCACAAATCGCTTTCGAGCGAAACACTTGTTCCGAGACAGCCGTCACCATCAGAATCGGAGATGCGATTCCGAGTCCACTTGAACATTCGCACCAAACCCACATTCAGACCTACGGTCTGATGGACATTCGAACTAGCCGAACATATCTGTTAATCCGTTGTGCTTATACAGGAGGGGTCGGTGGCCGGGTCGCACAGACCTCTCCTCTAGAGGCATGGCCGATGAGGGACGGGAGGCGACTCCCACCTCCGTCCGGCTTCAGGAAGGTCCGCATAGGAGGAAGAAGAATGTACACCCTTGAAACAAGAGAGTCAACCATCCGTATACCTGCAGAGTATATCCGTAGAGGTCGTAGACTAGAGGATCATATAGATGAACTAGCCCATGATGCATTTGAATGCAGATTTGACGAGGACGAGAACTTTACACTCCTTACTTTCGACCATGAGGCTGTTGGAAGGGGCAAGATTATCCACGGCGATGGGGCAATCTACCAGAATGTACGATTCAAGGCCCTTGTTTTCTCAATGGACAACAATGAGGTCATCGATGGCGCTGTTTCCGAGGTTTCAGAGTACGGCGCATTCGTTAGGATTGGTCCGATGGAGGCCCTTCTTCACAAGTCCCAGATTCTTGATGAGCCCATACAGGTCAATTTGGGAGTAAAGAGAATTGAGGGCTCTCAGAGTGGAAGGAATCTGGAAGAAGGTTCATTCGTTAGGTCCAGGATTGTCTCCAAGTCAATCAACCACAATGATCCCCGTTCAAGCAAGATTGGACTCAACTGTAAGATGGATGGCCTCGGATCGTTCGACTGGGTTGGGGGGGATGAATGAGATGGTCAAGCAACCTTTCGCGTGTGGAGAGTGCAACATGATTTTACCGGACCCTGAGAAGAAGTCCGATCCACCTCAGTGCAATTACTGCCCTAGTGCCCCAGTAACCACAGATTGGCAAGGACTCGTTGTAATCATGCATCCTGATCGGTCGGAGGTAGCGAAGAGACTCAAGATTAACAGGCCCGGAAGTTATGCCCTGAAGGTAAATATCAGGTAGGTGGAAAAATGGAAATCGTTGGAAGAAAGGAAAATCCAGTGCTTGATAGAGTTGAACTCACCTTCCAGTGGAATCATACCAGTGAAGCAACTCCATCTCTTTCGCAGATGGTGGATGCTGCTGCAAAGGCAGAACCAGGAGCCGATAAGAAACTCGTTTTCGTCAAGAATGTCAACACTAGGTTTGGGATGTCTCGTACATCTGGGCTTGCTCTGGTCTATGGTTCCGCAGATTCAGCCTCCATAGAGCCAAACTATGTGGTCGAAAGGCACAAGTCTCTCAATGAATCCGAACCAAAGGAGAAAACTACCACTGATCCAGTACCCGAAGAGGAATCGGAGGAAGCCGGAGAGGATGGTGAGGTATGATGGGCGGTTCTGGGGAAAAATGGAAGAAATCCAAACCGTCGAAATACTCAGTAGAAGACGGCGAACTAGTCAGGAAGGGTACGGAGTGCCCTAATTGTGGACCCGGAGTTTTCATGGGTGAGCACAGTGATAGGAAGGTCTGTGGCAAGTGTGGTCATTCCGTGAAGAGCGACTCCCACTAGTCCCGGAAAGCGCTCCAGGTACCATCATTCGCCAAAACTCTACCATCTAATATGACCACTCCTATGTTGTTCCTCTCGGCAATTCTGACTCCTGAATCAGTTAACGAACCATCATGTCTCCAACCAGTCCATTTCCAGCATCCGTCACTGAACTCAGCATCCATGACCGGGCCCCCGGTTCTGAAGATAGAATACTCTCCCTCAATTTTGTCCATTACCGCAATGCAATCTTCATGGAGCATAACTAACCAACTACCTTCATCAGAGAAAACAACATTCGAAACGCTGTCTCCAAAGTCAATCACCCTTGAGTAAATCTCGAGCCCATTTGAGGGGTCCAGAACAGAAACTCCTCCTGCTTTTGACCAGATTGCCAGACCCCCGTCAAATTCTCTGATTCCAACTATTTCGTCGAACGCGGAAAGATTGGAGATTGATGGCCATCTTGGAAGAAGTCCCCTCCAGATTTCATTAGCGCTGGAGTCAATCATGTATACACCAGAAACAGTGGCAAATACGAAATTACCTCCCGATTTGCCCACCTTCATTGGTTCAGATTCCAGGACTCTGTGCCAGAGGGAGTTTGAGGGATGTATCTCTTTGGCCCCTAACGAGTTGATGGATGTCCGCAACTCCTCTCTGCTCGAACCATCTCTCCATACCATTTCGATTGAGAGAGCAGACATTCTTGCCTGTCTGAATTCTCTATCTAGCCAAATCCCAACCCATTCGTCCCCGATTATTGCACCATCCAGTATCGGAGTCGGAAATGGAGTTACAACAGGTCCTTGGAAGACTCCATTTTGATCGATCTTGACCATTTCTCCTTGAGTTCCAGTCAAAACGTGAATATCTCTTCCTCTAGCGATACTAGAAGGGGCAAAATCGATTTCGCTTGGCCCCATGGACACCCGACGGAGAGTGACTATTGAAAGAGTACCCGAGAATATTGAAGTCACAATCGCTCTCAGCCAACATGGGCACCTTGCTACTAGCCTCCTCGGAGGACCCAGCCTCAATGAATATCCTCTCAAAAGTTTTGGAGTTGGAGGGATGGGGTGACTCTCGTATCTTCAGTCATGGACAGGTTTCGAGACACTCATGCGGTAGAGTTGACGCTCTATTGATTGATGAGTTGCATATTTGGGCAGATGGGATAGACTCTGAACACGAGTCAGTTACCGGATCAATAGTTGACGAGGTCCTAGTTCTCTCTAAGCACGTCTCTGCATCGGAGACTCCCGCTCTTACTCTTCATGCAGTGGGAGTCCCGGGAGAGTACCCTCATGGAAAGAAAGCTCGCTCGGGCGGAATAACAGGTTCCGCCGTACCTCCCTCACCCAGATTCGGCGAATTGTTCAGGACCATGAATCGAATAGCAATAGAATTAGGGCTTGAGAAGGAGTATGATCTTACAATGGAGGCAACTCATCACGGACCTCTTCTAGAAACACCGACGCTATATCTGGAAATCGGATCAACGGCAGAACAATGGGTCGATGAAAGAGCTGCAAGGGTATGGTCGGAGACAATTTCTCTTTGCTTAGGGTTGTCAGAAGGATCCACTAATACAAAATGGACTGGTTCGGGAAATGTGATGATTGGCTTAGGGGGTGGTCACTACGCACCTCGCCACAAAGCCGTTATTTCTTCATCAGAGGTTTGGGTCGGGCACATTCTGGCCAACTATGCAATAGTCTTCGAGGACCAAGATGACGACTCGATACCTCTTGGGCCATGGGCTCACGCAGTTCGCACCGCAGTGGAATCAACAAGGATGGCATTCCCAGGAGGGAATGTTTTCGCTCATTTGGATAGAAAATCATTCAAGGGTTGGCAGAGACAGGCTCTAACTTCCCTACTTTCCGAGCTCGAAGTCCCTGTACTCAGAGGCAAGCAAATCCCTCTCCCGTAATTGTCAAGTCTCTAGCCACTCTGTGACAAGCATGAGGTTCCTCGGCCGGGCCATAGTGACCTTCCTTCCCCTTGCCCCTCGCTTCGTCGTAGGATGGGTCGCAAAGAGGTATACGGCAGGTGAGAATCTAGAACAGGCACTTGAACTGATGAGTGAGATGTCTTCAGAGGGAGCCTGCTTCACCATAGACGTCCTAGGTGAGGAGATTAGTTCCATCGAGGAGTCATCATGGTTCATCGATGAGTATGAGGCTGTAATCGACTCAATTGTAGATAGTGGAATTGATGCAAACATTTCCATTAAGCCAACTGCCTTGGGGTTACTGATTGACAAGAAATCGGCCTATTCAAACATCGAAAGAATCGTTCGCAAGGCATCGGAGAATAATATCTTTGTACGTTTAGATATGGAGGATAATCGTTCTACTCAGGCAACTCTAGATGTCTCTTTGGCAATGCATTCCAAGAATCTCGATAATATCGGTGTTGTTCTGCAAGGAAGGATGTTCAGAACTCCCGAAGATATCTCAGATATGTGCAAAGTATTGGGTCCCAAATCCGATTTCAGAATCTGCAAAGGCATCTACTTAGAACCTTCAGAAATTGCCTACACTAACTATCGTGAAATCGTGGATGCGACTAACCGTGCAATAGATTTGATGTTAGAATCAGGCGCTTACACAGCAATCGCCTCACATGATATTCCAGTAATTGAGCATGCTCTACACTCATTGGAATCCCGAGGCCTCGGTCCGGGAAGGGAAGACCCACGCCACAACCAGACTTTCTCACGGAGCATCGGGAAGGGGCCCGGATACGAATTCCAGTTTCTATTAGGGGTGAGGGGGAACATCAGGAGAGAACTATCCGAGAAAGGACATAGGACTAGGATTTACTTGCCATATGGGAATAAATGGTACGAGTATGGGATGCGCAGACTCAGGGAGAATCCTGGAATCGCCGTCCACGTCACTAAGACGTTGCTGATGCCTTGGACCAATCGAAGGTGATACGAGCGTTCTTACTCCCTATCGTCTCGCACTATAGTCGTGAACGGCGAGATTCTGAATATTGCCGGTTATCGATTCGTCGATCTACCTGACCGGGATAATCTACGTAATCCCTTTCTAGATCACTGCACTCACCTAGAACTAAAGGGAACTATTCTATTGAGCCCAAATGGAATCAACTTCTTTCTCGCTGGAACTGAGGTAGCGATTCACGAATTCATTGAATTTCTAGAACTAGACCAACGATTCTCTGGGATACCAATTAAATTCAGTCACACTGATTACCAACCTTTCAGACGCATGCTAGTAAAAAATAAAAATGAAATTATCTCTCTGGGGATGTCGGAAATTAAACCCTCTGAATTTACAGGTCCTTACATCAAACCCATAGACTTCAAACACCTAATGGAAGAAGATGAAGACATCCTAGTGCTAGATACTAGGAATGATTACGAGACTAGAATTGGTTCCTTCGAGGGCGCAATAGAACTGGGAATATCTTCATTTAGGGATTTTCCAAACGCCATAGAATCTTTCCCAGAGGAGTACAAGTCGAAGACTGTAGTGATGTACTGTACTGGAGGTATTAGGTGTGAGAAGGCCTCAGCAGTGATGCTTAATGCGGGTTTTGAGGACGTGAAGCAACTTGAAGGAGGCATTCTCCAATATTTCGAAGAGTGTGGAGGCTCCAATTGGAACGGTGATTGCTTTGTTTTCGATCAACGTGTAGCCCTTGACTATAATTTATCCGAGACTGAAATCCAGATGTGCTTCAAGTGCCGTGAACCTCTCTCTGTGGCGGAACAGAACTCCGAACATTACTCGATTGGGGAGAATTGTCCCTATTGTATCACTATTCAACCTTAGACTTAGGAGGGTGGAGGTAAATTCTGCGTATCTCATTCGCAATCCTGCTTCCCGTGAGTGTTCTCCCTTTTCCGGTGTGAATTGCCCTAACCCTCCACCTCGAATCTGCGAAGCTAATGATTGACCCGCACGAGAAAACTCTGTCAGGATCACATTCCATTTTACCCGACTCACTGAATTCCCCAATGGTCATAGTAATACCCACTACGGTCTTGTCAGATCTCGTTGCCCACATTGAGAAAATCTTCGAAGCAACTAGGTTTTGTTCTGGTCGAGATTCAGAATTGTCTATTCTCGTCACCATCCAAGTAATTTCCTGATGTTCGAACATGTCGCCTACACAGATTTCTTCATCTTCATCGACCTCAATTTCTGCACTGGAACTCTCCTTTCCATCAGACAATGTAGTCTTGACCATCACTGGCTTGGGCGGTCTAATCATGATTTTGTGAACTAATGAGCATACCTCACACCTAGCCAAGACGTCCTCACCCACTCCCTTGTTTGTCCTCTTGATGATTGAATGCTCAGTGACGTCCATGCAATCTGGACACCCGGCAAGGGCGTCTTCATCACTATCCTCCATGCATTATCGTGGTGAGAAAGGGTATTCAACCCATCCTAGAGCATTATTGAAGTGCAAGTCTCGTCAGTGAGAACCATGGATGATGGCGGTAGTGCCCCAAACCTACCTCAGATGTCAGAATCTGATGTGATGGGGCTTCTTCTTTCCGAGGATGCTGAGAGGGATCAGTCCGAGCCAGAGGTGGCTTCCAGCATTGGAGAGCAGATGCTTCACATGGACATTCCACTGTTGCCAAGGTCTGTGAGAGCAAGGATTAGAGACGTCTGCTCGAGAATTGACTCTACTAATGCTGTTCTAATGGGTGGGGGAATTGGGCATCTCTCCGCATGGCTCTTTGACCTATGGCCTACGAGTCACGAGAGTCATATTGGAGGGAAACCTAAACGCCCGGAGACCTTCAGCATAATCGAACCTGGAACCAGATTCTGCGTAATAATTGACCGATTAATTAGGAGATACCAAGCAGAAGACTGGGCACGGACAATTCCCAAGAACTGGCAAGAGGTTTTCGCAGAGACTCAGTCATCACTCGCCTCAAACATCTCTATCCCTGAATCAGCTCTGAATTCTGTTCTCCCAATGCCTGTTGACTTGGTTCTAATTGATTTACCAGAGGAGGAACGCGTTGCTGCAGCCGCAGCGGCATTTGACTTGGTAAAGCCGGGGGGTCTAGTTCTTCTTCTGGAGCCAACCGTACCTACTGGAGATGTGGGGGATCTCTCTGATGGAATTGAATTCACTCCAGCCCAGTTGAAGGTACAGTCATTCAATTCATGGATCAATCTAGTCAAAAAAATCCATGAGAAAAACTCAGTTGGTTTCACTGACTTGACAGGCGGAACCCTTGTGGCTTTATTGAAGAATTATTGACATCTTCATCGCTATCAAAGTGGGAAACTAGCAGGTCAATCCTTAGGTGTCCGTAACCATAGTGGTCATCATGTGAGTCTTGCCCCTCTTTCATCTGGGAAGCCTGTGAAATTGCCTCCTTGACTGCCTCAATCGCTTGCCTGCCCGATGAGTTCTCTCTCTGTAGGTCCGGATCTTCCTGCAATAGAAGTGCGAGAGATCCACTGACCCAAGCTGTTGCTGCTGATGTGCCACTGGACCATCCCCACCATTCACTATTCCCAACACCAGAAGCCATCAGCACTGGGACCTCGTGACCGGGTGCAACAATCTCGGGTTTCTTATCTGGATTATTTCTTGGGAGGATTGGGTTCGGCCATAACCTCCCATCGTTGTCACCCTCGGAACTTCCCGACCAGATACCTCCAGTGCGAGTAATTCCGCCGACGCAAATCACGTCTTCAACTGATCCTGGAGAACCCACATCTCCGTCATCGTCCTCACCGTCGTTTCCCGCTGAAGCAATCACGAATACTCCCTTGTCCAATGCTTCGTCTACAGATTGCTCTAGTTGATCAGTTGTGAATAAACCCGATCCGAAGCTCTGCCCCCCTCCTAGGCTAAGGGAGATGATGTCAGCCCCTTGCTGAACACACCAGTCAACCGATTCCGCAACCGTGCTGGCACTCCCCTGCCCCTCGTCGTCAATAGCCTTGGCTACTAGAAGATCCACTCCTCTCGAAATCCCCTTTAGTCCACCATTAGCCACAATAATTCCAGACATAGCAGTGCCATGCCCCTCGTCGTCGTAGGGATCTTCTAGGCCATTCACAGAATCTCTCCATCCTATGATTTCAATGCCTCTTAAATCGGGATGATGGAGATCTATCCCCGAGTCCACAATGCAAAGAACAACCCCCTGACCATCTAGACTAGACAGCGAGTTGTCGTCAGCCCCAATCATATTCCTATAGTCCATTTCCCATGATACTAGGGCTGAAGATGGCCTTTCAATTATGAGGCCATCTTGTCCTTTCCATAGATATAGAAGTGCGACTGAGGTGGCAAGCAAGATTAGGAGCGAAAGGCTGACTGCGACAACAATTCCAATGGAATCTTTCTTCAAGACATCTACAATATCGCTTCCTTCCGCATCATGAAGATCGAAAGTTGGATCCTTCACCAAGCCTCAACTCTTCCAAAGTGGTTTCCTACCGGGGTGTTGGATCCACAGTTTGCGCAAACCACCCTAGATGGTAACCTTCCTCCACAATCTTCACATTCCGATCCAGAAATCCCTTTCCCAGAGCAATCATCAGATTCACAGGGTACCTTGATTTCTCCAGACTTTTCTTGGATTGCAGTCGTAAGTTGGTTGCATACTGGACATCTCCCTTGTTCGGTTTTCTTGGGCTTGAAAGCCTCTCCAGAAACCTCGCGAGCTCTGGATGACTGTATTCTTGCCTCCGTTGCCCCAAGCATGAACTCAGGAAACCAGACAATTCCAAGCAACAGAAATGTGGCTGTTACTCCTGTAATAAGATGAAGAATGACTAATGAGTAGTTGAAGTCCAAATCGCCAGGACTCGGGGCTATCGAATGGGTACTGCTCCAGAAGCTGATATTCAGGAAAATTATCCAAACTGTAATGCCAATACTCCAAGTCAAGAGGCTATGGTCCTTCCAAGCTCTATCTATGACTCTTGGGTCCGGGTGAGAGTGCTTTCTCTGAACATGGATATCTCTGGTCTCTACTACTGCTCTCCTAACTACAAAATTTGATAGAAATAGCATCACTAGGTTCGAAATCAAGACCCAGATCCATCCGCTAATTCCTGATTCAGATGGGAAACTAGGATTTTCTGCATGTGTTTTGATGTAGCCAAATTGAATGAATCCCATTCCAATTAGAAGATAGACCATATTCTCTCTCATTATTGGATAGCTATTCCAGAGCATCACGACGAATGCTAACCAACAAATTATGGATAGTAGCGCAAAAATCAACGCTAGGTCTTTCATGTGCAAGAAGCCACTATTCTCACCTCCAAGTATGCCCCATCTGTTGTAATCTCCACCACTGGAAATCTCTCCAATGCCAATGTCCCATGTTCCAAGAAAGAATCCAGAAATGCACAAAGTTACCATTACTCCTTCTTTTATCCTCCAGAATCTCCTGATTAGGAAAAAGTTGTACTTTATTTCTGTAAATAGCGCATCTAGACCGGCCAACCTCTTGTCAATCGTGGAGAACATGTTTACGAGAGGGTAATCACTTAACCTAACCATGAGAGGTTCATTGCCAGTCTCCGAAACTCCCTCTCCCCTCTGCTCCATGTTCTTCTCAGGCCATTGGCATTGAATAAGAAACTCATCCTCCGAGTAGCAAGAATGACATCAATTGAGTAGATAATGGCGCCGAGGGCGAGATTTGAACTCGCGAGGGAAAAATCCCACGGGCTTTCCAGGCCCGCGCAATACCGGGCTATGCGACCTCGGCTATTTGGGCGCACCGACCCATTGGTTTTCACAATGACGTTCAAAGAAAGTCTGTACCTCGAAGTCGCCACGATTAAACCAGCCCCTTCGGACGTCGCCGCGCTGCCACTGTGGCTTAGAGGTATAGCGTCGCCTTGGTAAGGCGAAGGTCGGGGGTTCAATTCCCCCCAGTGGCTCCAGCAGAAAGTCACTTTTCTTACAGTTACGTAGATTGGTTCATAACTGACATAATCTACAGGACGAGCATGCCCAGTGAACGCGCAAGACTTGCAATTGCAATGACTCTGCTGATGATGCTATCTCCGATATCCTATGCAGGTGTTTCAAATTGGTCCGGACCCTCAATAATCAACAGTGAGGGTAATCCTACTGTAGTTGATGGTTTCACTGTACCAACAAACTCAACAATAATGGATGGGTGGGTCCACGTAACCAATTCTCCCCTCTCTTCTTCTTCCTTTTCGGGAATCGCCTGGGATGAGAACAGCTTCGCCTCGGGGAACCTAATGGGCGTTGAGTTGAATGATGAAGGTGAGATGGTTCTCAAAGATGATGGTTCTCGTTCCAACGTAAGTACATTCGATGTAGGGGAGATTGAAGTAACTCTCAACTCTGACTATCAGTATTCTCCGGGATGGCGTAGAGTTTTCATCAAGTCTTCTTCTACAAATCTCTCGGGTTGTGGTGGCTCTCCAGGTGACTACATAAACCATGGAATGGATAATAATTTTAACCAGAATTTGGATGATGACGAAATTCTCGAGACACTCTATTACTGTGAGACCTTCGCAAATGATGACATCATTACATCTCTCTCAATAGACGACCAAGGAGATGGATACAGCCCGGGGAATTTATCTGCAACAGGAGGGGGTGGGTCAGGATTCTCGGGTACCTATGCCGTGAGTTCTGGCATAGAGAACATAACAATCAATGACGGCGGTTCAGGTTTCACTACCACCGACCAAGTTCTGATTCAGTGCCAGTGCGATGGTTCTGGAGCCGAAGCATCAGTGGGGTCGGTCGATTCCAGCGGATCAATCACATCAATCACCATAGACTCACCCGGGGCCGGATACCAGTCATCAGATGTTATTGCCGTGGGAGTAGCGAATGGAACCAATGAGGATCTTTCCGCAAATGTCTACTCCACAGGGGTAATTCACTCCGCAGAAGTTTCTGATGGAGGCGCCAATTATACTTCTTCTCCTACGATAGTGATTAGCGACTCCAGTGGAACCGATGGAGAAATTTCTGCAGTACTAGGAGACTACTATGAGTATGAGATCGACATTGTGAGTGAGTCTAACGGGGACAACTGCACATATGCGGGATTCAAGATAGAAGCAGGTCTGGATTTGAATGAAAATAGAAATCTTGACTCCTCTGAGGTCTCAGAAACATCTTTCATTTGTCACGGTAGCAAACTCTGGAGGGCAACTACTTTCCTCGATCTAAATGGAAGTATCTTCGGTGAAGAGCAAACCCTAGCCCATGGAATAGTCCCATCATCTTCCACTCAGGGCCTGGTTTCTGCTGGAACTATGCCAGGAGAACCTGTTCCCGCCGGGTCGTCTGGACATCTCCTAATCCCCGCGAAGGACATTCCCAGGGGGGAATACATTAGCTCATACTACCTGACCTTCGATCACTGGTACCATGTGGACAGCACTTCCTCTGGTGGAGGGGATGGTACATGGGTGGAATATCGACTCCAATCGGAGGATTCTTGGAGTGACTGGAACTATATTGAACCCCAGGGAGGATATCCCAGTACTCTCTCAACAGATGCTCCAACCCCTGCCGGAGCAACATCGCCAGTACCCGTTTTTGCTTCGCCATCGCATAGCGGATGGGTATCTAGCAACTTTTCACTGTCCTCACTTTCGGGGATTGATGACTCGGATATGATTCAGTTCAGATTCTTGATTTGGACTCATCCAGATGCGGTCAACGAAAGGCCCGGTTGGTTCATCGATAATATACAAGTCATCAATCAGGGAGTGGATCTGGACGTCTGGCATCATGGTTGCTACACACCGACCTTAACTTCATGCACCTACAACTCAAATGCATACGGAGTTTTAGAGAGAAACATCGACCTGTCCGGAACCAACTCCACTTCCAAGATAGAGTTCAATATGGAATGGGATCTTGAAGGAGGCTCTAGTGACAACGCCTGTGTCGAACTCTCACTTAATGGCAACACATGGGCCGATATTTCCTCGAGCACTAGCAGCACCTCTTCAGATTGCTCCGCTAGGTCGGACCCCATTCCTGGAAACGGCTACACTGATGATGATGGAAATTCATATGGCGATCAAAGTGGTGACTTCAGATTGGTTTCTTTCGATATCCCATCAGGTTTCCAGGGACAATCCAGTGTTGAAATGAGGATTGTTGTTGACACCAGTACGAATTTCAATTACGGGGGAACTACTCAAGATACAAGAGAAGGCCTAACAATATCTCAATTTAGGGTAGTCGATTATGACGGAAATACTCTGTTATTTGATGAATTTACATCTTCCTCCACAATGTCACACTATGGGATGCCTGACTCAAACGGAAATCCTTCTCCTGATGACTGGATTTACAGATCAGTTCCCAAGGGGGAACAGTCAGATATGCTAGGCTTCGAAGACTCAACCGCGAATTCACCTTCGGTTTCAGAAGCACCCGGATGGTCCAGATCAACTTCTGGAACGTGCAGCAGTGATAAGTGCAAATTCACACTCAATAAGGTCTCTTCTAACTCTGGACCACCCCTCGTCGCTTCTTTCCCATATGCGTATGGAATTGGATTCTCTGGAAATTACGAGAATGGAGTCGATGAAGCCAGACTAATTTCTCCTGTCTATGAAATCCCAATGAATGGGACATCCTATCTGACATTTGACCACTGGTCTTGTTCAGAGGCTGGATGGGACGGTGGCGCGGTATTCATCAAGGTAAATGGCGGGTCTTGGCAGTACTTCGATCCGGGATGGTACACTGGTACAGCATCTTCCTTCGCAGGCCATAATCTCCAGGGCTTGGGAATCTTCACCCAGGATCACTGTACTGGAACAGCTTGGAGCGGAACTTGGTCCTCAACTAGTGAGATGACAAATCTTAGGACAAATCTAGATGCATACAAAGGGGACTCTGTAAAGTTCAAGTTCGCATTTGGTTCAGATGCAATCTACAATCTAGCTGGCTGGTATATTGACAACGCTGGCGTGCAGATTTCCAACTACGGTATCCCAGGGAGTTGGGTCAGTCCCTCTATATCCTTGGACTCTGATAATCTATTCAATCGGGGATTCGTTGATATCGAGGGCCAGGCAAACGAAGGAGGATGGATCCGCGGATCTTTGTTAGATGCTATCACAGGTGACCAAGTTCCCGGGTTCTCTAACATCTCATTCCCCTTCAGTCTCGCAGGAGTAGACTCTAACCAATTCCCGCAAATCAGGCTGAAAGTCCACATGGGCTCCAATAATCCGGAGCAATCTCCCGAGGTGTATAAGATTCTAATCGGTGGTAGGAGAGTCCTGAACGCAGACTCAGGTCAAAATGGCTGGGACCTCAGTCCCGGAGTGGAAGTAGTTAACGGAGTACTCAACGCTACTGCAGTAACAGGGACGATTACTTCCGACTTTGTATTCTCTCCTCGACCAATCAAGAGCGTAACAATTCAAGGCAATATTTCCAGCACCGTGTCCGTAACAGTTTACGACAATTTGGGGAATTCTCTGGGCTCTGCAAATAAGGGTGGGACAATACAGTTCCCTCACCAGCAGGTAGGCTTCGCGACATCGGTCACATTACCAACCAATGGCTGGATAGATGTCCTCCGGATTTCCTCAACGTTCTCGAATCCTTCTTCGAACTCACGATTGGATATATTGGACGACGGAACTGATGATTGGGAATTCCCGATGTTCGATAACGATGATTACGCATACGGAAACCTAGGATGGCAGTCCTGGATGACTCTGGGAGACTCAGTCTCCAGAAGTTCCTCAATCTCCTTGGATGGAACAAACCCACAGAGTCTAACTGTGATGGTTCCAGAATCAGCAACCGTCAATTCCGGTCTCATCAGCATTGCTCCAGACTCTGATGGTTTCGAAGCTCCTGTGACAGTATCCATCGCAGGGTCATCCATTTCAGGAGGCAGCGGAGACTCTCCATTCACTAGTTCCCTCAGCCTAGCACAAATGTCCGGAATCGGCCTCCTTAGTGCCACTCATACTCAGCAATCTTCCGGAAGAAACTGGGTAGAGGTCCCATTATCCGTGTCATCAACATCTGCTCAGACGGTCCACGTCTCTTCAATCGGTATCGGATACCTTTTCTTTGAGAACGTATCTGGACTGGGTCCCTCAATCGGAGAGTATCTCGAAGGAATGGCAGGGGAAAATTTCGAGGAGGAAACAGACATTCCACTTAGCGTCACTTCTGACTATGGGGCTATCTCAGTCGATGGCTCTGTGATTTACGACTTCTTATTGATAAACAGGGATTTCACCTCACCAAACACCCTTTACCCGGATGGGAACCTTGCTGAGATCATCACTAGTCATCATCATCTGACAGACAACTCGCAAATTGTAGACATCACTCTTGTAGGGACATCTTCCGACGGAAACACAATCGGTTTCATTGTCCAGAATAGTGTGGATGGATTATGGGGCACAGGTTCCTCATCAGCACAATTTTCCCAGACCCACGGAACCTCTCTGGCACCTCTCGACATACAGGCTAGTTACGTTACAGAGTCTGTTCACAATGACGGCTATGCCGACATAGAAGTTCATTGGCTGTTCAGTATTGACTGGAACTGGGACGATGTTGAAAGCATAACTTGGGTGGCGCGGGCAAATGATGCCAATGGAGATACAATCTGGCCATCTACCTCACAGAGTGGCCGATTCGGTGAGAATGCGGTCGAGAATGATCTCCAGATCGACTCCTTTGAGATTAGAGATGAGTTTGACAGAGTAATTTCGAATACATACGATACTCTGTTCTACCCATTCCCCATTCAAGAGGGAGGAGATCTCAATATTTCCGGCACAGTTCGCTTCCAAGATCGGGAAGATAAGAGACCATTGGCGAGTGATTTCTCCGTTGCACTAAATCTCTCAGGGGCGATTTATCCTTTACAGACCGGAGATGATGGGGCTTTCTTCGGCCTAATCTCTTCCCCTACTTCAGAAAGCACAATGACCCTCTCTCCGCTGATGCTGAGGGTTGGTCCATCAAGCTCTACTAATGGTGCAGAGGATACCACAGGAGTACCTCCAATTGTTGAAATCGTTGTGGACACCAATCCACCTGTTGCTGGATTAATACAGGTTCAGACTCCAATCGGACTTCAGTATGTAGATGGCATGGTCGTTCCGCCCTCCACCTTATCTCCATACATCACAATTAGTGAGGACGAAGCCAGAGGGGAATCTCTTACTCTGAGGTACTGGAGAGAAGGAATCGATGATCAGAATGCAGACGGAGTAGCAGATGAAGCGGAGTACCAGTACCAGAATAGCGATCTTAGCGTAGGACTAACAGGTGAGCAGCAAGTCCAATTCATGGGCATCGACGTTTCATCGTTAGACAATGAGAAAATCCACCTATACGTCGAGGGAACTGACTGGGCAGGACAGAGTTACCAAGAAGGAGGGACTGGTGGGGGCCCAGGTGCTGAGAACTCCTGGGCTTCCGTAGTGGTCGCCGAGGATGTAATGGTAGAATTCGCTGGTGCGGGGCTAGGGACCGGTTCTGGTGGCGGATCCACATTTTCATTAGACAGACTCACACAGGACAGCATCGAATACTTCCTTGTTCCTGAGATGGAACACACGTTCAAGGTTCGTCTGGACGAACCAAATGGATTCCAGACCATCGACAACATCACAGTTTACCTATGTGGCTATGGTAGTGAATACGGCATCTTCTCCTACGAACCATTCACCTCTTCGATGTTCACACAGAGCAATAGCATGCTGGAGATGATTGGTGCAAGCACAGAGCAGATCACTCCCTCTGTGACCGAGTTGAGTGTTAGATTCAAAGTCTCATGGGACATGCCATTCGAAGAAAATGACTTCGATTGCAAGCCAAGAGTCCTTGTTGAGGATGGCTTGGACCAGATTGAGTCCGAAGTCCTCAGTTCGCTTTCATGGCGCCTTGATAATAGGATTTCTGCAGTCCCAGAATATGCAGAGGATCTCACGGAACCGATTATCCCTGCCGTAGGTGTTTCACTGTATCTGGGCCAGGGAGACGGCTTCTCAATCAGCGGTTCGGTGTATCATGAAGGAACTGGAATAAGAATCTCGGAAGTCACACCCGATCTGACAGTGGTGCTTTCGATGGTATACGGTAGCGGAAATTACGAATCCACTGCAGGCGTAGACTCTTCTGGGAACTTTACCGTCGGGATGGTACTCCCGAACTTCCAGCCCATTGATCCAACTACGATACTAACAACATCGCTTATTGGTACTCCTGGATCTGCTCATTCTACCACCAACTCAGATGCCTCAGCAACCGTCGACACAAAACCTCCTACTGCTCTGTTCAATGTGGAGAAATATCCCGATTCCTCACTCACCGTAATCGAGACCAGCACAATGAACTCTGTCTCAGTAACTATTACAATTAACGAAGAGATAGGGATGAACTACGGGCCCTTGCAGGTCTCTTGGGCGTTCCAGAGGAATGGACAAACTATTCTCGGCACCGAGGCAAGCGGCGAAATCCCCTGGTTCTCCAGTGCTGAGGGAGTGCATGTCTACCAAGGAGAGATTGACTTCTCGCCATCTCTTGAGTTCAATATCGATGATGGAGATAAGATTTCATTCTGGATTACATCTACTGATAAGGCCGGTAATGAGGTTGCGGGCCTTGGAGGGCCGGATAACCCTAGGACTCCGACAATTAGGATTGTGGAGTTCGAGGGCCAATACACCCGTGCTCAGATCACACCCACAAAGAATCCTCTCGTGGGAGACACAATCACCATTGTGACATATTGGGAGAACCCTGGAAAGAGCGAGGGGAGCATCACTGTAGGGCTCTATGAGCAGAAGATTGATGGCACATTCCAACCATCTATCTCCACGCTGATAAATGGTCCAGTAGAGTTGTACCTCGCCCCAGGAAGCACTAGTGTGAAGGCGGAATTCGACTACAGTCCCGGGGAGGCGGGTCAACCGCTACTCATTCTTGTCGTCAATGGAGACTATGGGAATGACAACTACATGAACGTGGAGATAAGCGATATAGAGGTCAACACATTGTCCGGAGGATCAGGTCCCGATAGTGGTATGTTCTGGATAGTCGGATCCCTAGTTGTGTTGATATCACTAATGGGAGTAGCATTCTACATAATACGGAAATCCGGTGGAGGAGACTACTACGATGAGGATTACGATGAGTATTACGAGGAAGAAGAATACTGACGAGCTAGCAGGTACCTGAAAAAGACCCAATAGCCAGAAAACTCACTGTCTTGTTTATAGACCAAAGAAATTTCTTACCGTCTGAGGAAGAGATTCCTCGGATGGGATGCGGCAATGACAGAGATTACTAATGTTGATGATATTAGGCAGGAGTTGGAGGAACTCCGAGCACTAGTGAACACCCTTCTGACGATAATCATGGAGGAGGCCGACGGCGTTCAGTCTGGCTCGGCACAACCGATAACTCCCCTTCCAAGGATTGGCTACTCTATGTGAGCCCCCATACTTCAAGAGAAATGCCCATTTCGGATGTCTATGGGTATGTCTACTGAGCAATGGCTTCTTTCGGCTGCAGCGGTGGCTACTATTTCCTTCCTTGCAGTTGCACTGTACAATCCAGGAGTCTTCGATCCGGAGCCTGACTGGGAGGTTTCCGATGGGTGCTTAGGAGGTCTGGAGCACAGTGATGTTGGAATTTCTTTCCACTACCATCCCAGCCTGAAGGTAATTGTGGATGGTCAGCAAATATCAATCGAACCGAACACCGGGATTGACCAGATAGGCTGCCGAGAGGGGATGCGATGGATTCACGTGCACGACTCTTCCGATACAGGCTTCACCAAGTTGCACATCGAGACTCCCAGTAAGATGAATGTCCCACTCGGGGCTTTCTTCGAGATTTGGGAGAGGGAGGGAGGTCCACAATTGGACGATAACAGGGAATTCGACATCGATAGGAACGGGGTATCCGACTGGGAAGAGTACGACATCAGCATGACGGTCAACTCCGAGCCTAACGAAAAATTCGAGGCATACGTCATGGAAGATCATGATGACATCGAGTTGATATTTACTTCGAAATAAATCCCTAGCCCTTGATCACGATTAGGGGACGTAGGCGCGCTACCGGTCTCGCTAATCCTGCCTTCTCAGTCAGCCTAATCACATCGTCCACGTCTTTGTAAGCGTCCGGGGCTTCTTCTGAGAGGTACTTCTCATGAGTCTCGTATATTGCAACGCCTTTCTTCTCCAGTTCTCTTTTCACCTTGGCTCCGTCAATCTTCTCCCTTGCCTCCGTTCTTGACATAGCCCTCCCAGCACCATGGCAAGAAGAGCCAAAGGCCCGATTTACTCCACTGGACGGCCCGGCCATAACGTATGATGCGGTACCCATATCTCCTGGAACTAGTACCGGTTGTCCGACCCCGGAAAAGACTCCCGCTAGCTCCTGGTTATCTCCTCCGAATGCCCTTGTTGCCCCCTTCCTATGGACACAACAGGTACAGGAAGTTCCGTGAACCACATGCTCCTCAACTCGTGCTATGTTATGACATACATCGTAAACAACGCCAACATCCACCTCGGAACCCATATGCGCTCGAAGGGCCTCTCTGAGTTGGTGAGTAACACTACTCCTATTTGCAAAGGCATAATTCCCCGCCGTCCTCATAGCATCAAAGTAAGCCTCTCCTTCCTTTGAGAAGAAAGGGGCACATGCCAGTTGCAGGTCAGCAATAGAAATCCCCCATTCCTCGGCTCTCCATCTTCCACTCGATTTTCGAAATCTACTCTCAAGACTCTTTACGTGCTCTGAGCAAACTTGGTAACCCAATCCTCTAGAACCGGTGTGGATCATGGCAGTCAAACGACCTTCCTCTAATCCATAACTTTTGGCTGCCCTCTGGTCCAATATCTTGTCCACAACCTGAATTTCCAAGAAGTGATTACCTCTCCCAATTGATCCGAGGGCAGACAAACCTCTCCTCTTTGCTATCTCAGATATGCTCTCTGAATCACCTTCTAATCTACCATTCATCTCTATCTTTGCAAGGTCCTCGTCATGTCCTAGTCCGATTTCAGCAGCTCCCTTGGCCCCCCTCACAAGGATATCGTCCAATTCGTTGGAACTAAGTTTGTAACCGCCCTTCCCAGTTTCTCCAGCAGGGATTCGCGACTTTAGCCGATTTCCGAACTCTTTACTGCCGCTGCCAGATTTTTTCCTAGTCAAGTGTCTCAGATCTTCAATTCCAAGATCTATAGAACACAGACGAACACCACAGTTGATGTCGAAGCCAACCCCTCCGGGAGAGATTACTCCACCGTTTTCTATGTCGGTGGCAACTACTCCTCCTATCGGAAAACCATAGCCCTGGTGGAAGTCTGCCATCCCCCATGCTTCTCCAACTATCCCAGGTAGAGATGCGGTATTGGTCAATTGCTCGAGTGACCTATCATCACTCTTATTGACATGAGTTCGATCTGAAACAATTACCGCATCAACGAGCATTTGACCCCGTTTCTTTATTCTCATTAGAGATTCCCCATCAGCCTCTAGAAACTGCCCCCAGTCTTCCATCAACCCCTCTGACAAACGTTATCCTTTCAACACACCGGGGCCATTTTGCGCATTGACTTCAAGACCCGTTGTCTAATGGGGTGAACGAGGGAGGCATAGTGAACTTCGGAGAGGTGGAAATTCCCTTCTGGGCCGAGTCGGGTCACGTTTGCAAGAAATGCCCTGTGACTGACGCGAGATTCTGGACAAGAGATGGAAGCAGAGAGACCTGTGGCGATAGCACTGATGATCCCTACACATTCATTGGAAAACCGATTATCTCGGGATACTCGCTGAGAGGCAAGGAACTGAAGGACGCATTGCGTGAGAAATTCCAAGGCTTCTTCGAACAGAGTGGACACACTAGAATCTCCCCCTACCCCGTAGTCGCTAGATGGAGGGATGACATTCATCTTACCATAGCAAGCATTGCTGATTTCCAACCTCACGTGACTAGCGGACTTGTCCCACCACCGGCAAATCCGCTGGTAATCAGCCAGCCTTGCATTAGACTAACTGATGTGGCCGCGGTGGGTAGGTCCGGACGCCATCTGTCAACGTTCGAGATGATGGCCCATCATGCCTTCAACAAGCCAAATGAAGGTGACATAGTCTATTGGATTGATCAATGTGTGAGGTATTGCGACGAAATGCTTGTGGAGACATTCGGAGTTGACCCGATGGAACTCACATATGTCGAAAATCCTTGGTCCGGCGGCGGGAATGCAGGCCCGGCTTTGGAAGTGATTGTGGGAGGTCTAGAACTCGCGACTCTAGTCTTCATGAATCTTGAGGAACACGAAGACGGTGAAATCGAAATTAAGGGACTCAAATACAGAGAGATGGACTTACAGATTATCGATACCGGTTACGGACTAGAGAGATTCTGTTGGGCCGCTGCAGGTACACCAACAATCTATGACGCAATTTATCCGGAGTCTGTAGATTGGCTGAAGGATCTGTCCGGTTTCGAGCAAATGGTTTCTGACTTCGGTATCTCTGCCGACACCGATTCTCTAATGGGGGAACTCTCTCGCCTCGCAGGAATCCTCAATATTGACGTGGGAACTGATGTGGAGTCGCTTTTCCTCAAACTTTCGGAGAGGCTCCAGGAATCAGGATTGGTGGTTTCCATTGATGAGTTAAAGAGCCTCACTGAACCTCTGTCAAGTATCTATGCCATACCTGACCACATGCATGCTATATGCAATATGCTAGGCGATGGCTTAGTCCCTAGTAACTCAAAGGCCGGCTATTTGGTACGTATGCTAGTACGACGAGTCTGTCGAATGAAGGAAGAATTGGAACTGGACGTCTCACTCTCAGAACTTGGCTCACACCATATGGACGCACACCTTGACTTCTCTCGTTTCGTCCAATCTCGTGAGGGCGTACTCCAAATCCTAAACCTCGAGGAACAGAGGTACTACGAAATGCTTCGAAAGGGGGAAGCTGCCGTCAAGACCGCTCTGAGAGATTTGCCAATTGACTCCACCGAAGTTCCAGACGAGATCCTTTTCCGTTTGTCTGAGGAGCGTGGTTTGAATCCCGACCTGGTCATTTCAATTGCTAATCTAGCCGGCTGGACAGAATTGGGTGTCAGAGTCGGATTCGCTGCTGACGTGGCTTCTAGAAATGCGGAAAGGACCAAAGCCGATGCAAAGGCAAAGAAACTAGTTAGCATCTTCTCCAATGAAACGTATCCACACACATCTAGAGATTATTATCTAGACACCAATAGAACTTCTTTTGATGCTTCTGCCCTCGTTTGCCACGAGCTCTCTGAGTCACAAATTAACTCACTAAAATTGTCTAACGAGGTTAGCAAGCCCCCAACTCACTACGTAATCCTTGATCGAACGCTATTCTATCCCGAGGGCGGAGGGCAACTCGGAGATCAGGGATCACTGGGCGACGCGTACGTCACAGATACCAGACTAGAAAACGGAGTCATCTACCATCTCACAGATGGTCCCGTACCTCTAGGGAAAATTTCTGGTGATGTGAGTTGGGACAGGCGTCGCCAACTAATGGACCACCATACAGCCGTACATGTCGTTGGTGGTAGTGCTAGGGCACTACTGGGTTCTCACATTTGGCAGGCAGGGTCAAACAAGGGTGCTCGCTACGCTAGAATTGACCTCACTCACCACACGAGGCTCTCAAGAGACGATCTGAACCTTATTGAGGATCATTCGAATGAGGTTATTGCGGCAAATATTCCCGTGGAAAAACTCGTAATGCAACGAGCCGAGGCGGACGAAAAATACGGATTCATGTTGTATCAGGGAGGACCTCCGAAGGATAGTGAAATCCGTGTAATTAAAATTGGCGAACACGATATCCAAGCTTGCGGCGGCACGCATCATGACAACGTAGGCAATATTGGCGAGTTACGCATCATTCGCTCCAGTCAAGTCCAAGACGGGGTAGAGCGTCTGCAAATTGTGGCAGGAGACACGGCACGCGAGCACGCTAGGGAGCAGGAGCGTCTACTGAAGGATTCGAGCGAGGTTCTTGGAGTCGCCTCCGAGGACCTTCCCTCTACTGTCTCGCGTTTCTTTGAGGAGTGGAAAGCACAGCAGAAGAAGATTGAGTCTCTAGAGGCAGAAATCGTTAGACTGAGGACCAGTGGAGGAGGTGACGGAGCAGTAGAAAGGAATGGAATCCGTTACGCAGTTATGGAAGTCGAGGGTGATATAAAGGCCCTGATGACGATGCTCGGCGAACTTACTAGGGACCCTTCTCGTCCTACACTTGCAGTCCTTGGCACTAGGGACAGCGGTGGCAAGATAATCGTCGCTAGTACTGAAGATTCTCCTGCGGCCGAAATGCACAACGCTGTCGATATCCTCAACTCAATATCCGTACATATCGGCGGAGGTGGAGGCGGGAGTACAACAATGGCTCAAGGAGGAGGTTCTAATCCAGAGGGAATCCCCGATGCCCTCGAAGCCGCTCGTCAAATATTAGGGCTGTGAGAAAGTGAGCGAACCTGTAAACGTCTCCAAACGAGTCTCTTCTATCGAGTACTCAATTCGTGACGTCGTTGTTCCAGCAATCGAACTCGAGAAACAAGGCCACGAGATTATCCGCCTGAACATTGGTGATCCCCTTGCCTACGAAGGCCTCCCGACTCCAAACCATATGATTTCAGCATACAAGAAAGCACTAGACTCCCAAGAAAACGGGTATGGGCCATCCTACGGAATCCCCTCTCTGCGCAAGGCCATAGCATCAACAGAGACTAGCAAGGGATGGGAATGCTCTGAGGACGACGTATACGTCACCCACGGGGTCACCGAGGCTCTACAAATTATCTTCGCCGCTTTCCTGGAAACCGGGGACACGGTCCTCACACCAGGTCCTCATTACCCGCCATACATGGCCTATCCGCAGATGTACGGGGCTAAGACAGTAGAATACAAGCTAAACTCACAAGACGGCTGGCGCATTGACTTCGATGATATTCGCTCAAAGATGGACGAATCAGTCAGGCTCTTGGTCCTAATCAACCCCAACAACCCCACTGGAAATGTCTCCACAGCCTTCGAAATAGACTCCTTCTTAGAACTAGCTCGCGACTTCCCTAAGTGCACAATTATTTCTGATGAGATATATGATGGCCTGGATTTCTCCGGTAATTTTGTCTCACTGGCATCGAGATCAATTGATGTTCCTGTAATCACACTAAATGGAGTCTCGAAGGTATATTTCGCTCCTGGTTGGCGTATCGGGTATATGGCATGGCACGACCCAAAGGGAGTTCTCACTCAAGTTAGGGATGGCGTCGAGCGTCTCCTGAGGAGTCGCCTATGTGCTTCCACGCCCGCGCAGCACGGCTTCCTAGCAGGACTCGTCGAAGATGCAGGCTGGTTGGCTAACCATCGTGAAGTGATTAGGAAAAGACTCGAGTACTCGTTGAAGAGAATAGACGCTATTGAAGGTCTAGAATGCCAATCGCCAGGGGGTGCATTCTATCTGTTTGTGCGGATTACTGATCCAATTCTGTCCCAAGACGACAAGAAATTTGTCTTGGACCTACTTCACCAAAAGCACGTTTTGCTCGTCCACGGTTCGGGTTTCTCACCTGAAATGGGCAAAGGGCACTTCAGAATAGTATGCCTACCAGAAATAGAAATACTCTCAGAGGCGTTCGACCGCATCGAATCTTTCCTCCGTGGAGATTGAGATGGAATCACTTTACTGGATGCTCAATCTGTCACTTAGCCAGTAGTCAATCTCCGTGAATCATTATAGCCGAACCCAAGTTGCATGAAACGCCCTCTATGAGGGCGGGGTGTTCGAATGGCTTTGACTCACAATCAATATGCAGTAGCCGCCATTACCGCGACACTATGTTTGGCAGGGCTGTACACGGTTGTGGGAGCAGGCCTATCCAGCACAGATCGCGGAGGCTTCGAGTCCGCTGTCGACGATCTAGAATTGAATCCGGGGAACCAAAGAGAGTGCCCACCTGACGTTCCCACGATAGGCTGTGACTGGGATGGTGATGGAATTGCAGACCGGATGGAAAGCACCCTTTATGGTACAAATTGGCAAGAAGCGGACACCGATGGCGATGGTCTTGATGATGGTTGGGAAATTGAGAATGGACTTGATCCCCTTGACACGGGTCAGCCTTGTATCACAATTGGCGAGGGTCTCACTGAGGTTGAATGTGAGGACATTCCAGTGGCCTCAGTTGATACTGAGAGAGAAACCGGAGAACAGAATGAGACCTTTCCGAATCCTGATAACGGACCACTGGGTGATCCAGACAGAGATGGTCTGACAAATCTGGATGAAGCCGAGTTAGGTACAAATCCTCGTCTGAAGGATACTGATGGAGACGGCCTAAATGACCGCTGGGAGTCTGAGCACACACACGAGATTACTACTCCCTCGGGAGTTGTCACTCTGTTAGATCCACTAGATGGGAACTGGGATTGCCCGCTACTGACCCCTTCAATGCAGGCTGAGATAAAGCTAGACATAGGAGATCAGTTGTGGGAAGAGATGGGCTCTCAATTTGGCCACTCTTGCGATGCAATTCTGGACTTAGAACTTCCAGAACCAGACACACTGAGGAACTACGTGGAGGAAAAATATGATACAAATCCACGAGATTCTGATAGCGATGGAGATTTGATTGATGATCTCGTAGAAATCTCCACTCATCTCGTGGACTTGGAAAACTTCTGCGGTCGACCGACCTTCGGAACTTTGACTCTTCCAGCCCCACATCTCCGAGCCTTCGCATCAGAAATCCAATTCACTGCACAGGATCTTCCAAATGGTGGGATTCAGACTACTCTCCAGAAGAAGAACCCGCTTGATAACCCGAATTGGTTCAATGAGGACATGGATGGCGATGGGAGGCTGAATGGCCCGGGAGACTGGGATACTGACGGCGATGGCATGCCCGATGGGTTTGAATTCTGCTACTCTTTCAATTCTGACTACGAGTGGTTCCTAAATCCTGCAAACTCGACAGATGCATATGGAGATAATGACGGGGATGGGCTGAATAATGTTGAGGAGTTCTCGGTTTCTTACGACTGGGGGCCGTCAAACTTCACTGATCCTCTTAACCCCGACACCGATCAAGATGGCATGCCTGATGGTTGGGAATTCCTAAGCGGAATACACCCAAACGATGGAAGTAATGCCGATGACGATCCAGATTTCGATGGGTACGACGCTGACAATGACGGTTCGGTCACATACAAGGATATGATCGGTGCGACAACAATCGAGAGGATCGATGTAGTTCCGGGAGAATATGTGCAGGCAAACAGAACGGTCCTCTGGGTTCGAACAGTTGTGGATAGCAACTACGTCAACATCCCAGTTAAGACGGACACATCGGGATGGGTCTACCACATCAACGTCGAAGTTGACCAAGAGGTCACAAGTCGCCTCCAGTCACTTGTTACTATTGTCGAGCAACACGAGAGGTTCACAAATCTAGACGAGTATAATGCTAGGGATAGAGATAGGGATGGGGTCGTCGACGGGCGATCAACGGACCCACTCAATCCAGACACTGATGCAGACGGGCTACTCGATGGTATAGAAGTGATAGGATGGAAGATTAGAATAGTCGACTTTGGAGTGAGGGAGGTTATAGTCAGATCAGACCCAGGTGTCTTTGATACTGACAGGGATGGATTGTCCGACTCAGTGGAGTTCTACGAGACCTTCACAAATGCCACGGACAAGGATACTGATAACGACGGCCTGGAAGACTACAGAGAGGCTGTGGACGGTCATCCTTGGTATGACAATGGAACTTTGGTCTACTACTTCACAAACGCCTCGGCATTTGACACCGACAACGACGGACTCGAGGATGGCGAGGAAGTTGTTGACGGACTCGACCTCTACATTACTCATGGTAATAATGCCGATACCGACAATGATGGATTGAATGATGGTAATGAAGTCCTATTTGTGCCAAGACCGTGGCAGAGCGCAACAAACCCCCTTCTCAACGATACTGACGAAGACGGGCAACCCGACGGCTGGGAAATGCAGGTATTCTCAGTCCAAGAAAATACCAACAGCCACAGTCTGTGGATTTCTACTTCTAATTGGCTTCCTCCCGGTTGTGAGTCGATGATTGAATGCGGAAAGGGCCCCGGAGGATGGATTTGGACCAACTATGTATCCGGATTCGACTCCTCCGGAGATAGGAATGACGACGGAGTTCTCGATCCACAATACTTCCTACATGAAATGAACCTGTCTGGATTCTCTATTCCCGATGAGGGTAGATGGGCGCTCGACCCCTCTTACGGTTCTCTAGTTGATTCGATTTACGATATAGACAATGACACCCTCCTGAACTCTCTCGAGGCTCCCGATAGGTGGGACACAAATCCCGTAGACGACGATTCGGATGGGGACAGGCTGCCTGACGGGTGGGAGGTCAGTTATTCTGAGGAGGCAATCGACCTCGGTCTTGTTGATAACAATACTCTGAACGCCCTTGGTTCCCGAGGGCCCATGGATCCGAGGATGCCTGATTCAGACCTCGACGGGATTAATGATGGCAGCGAGGACCTAGATAACGATGGACTCAA
>Ga0208522_1000464_pt1 | contig 27578 bp, 26 predicted proteins | sample ETNtaG_25_FD_185763 | JGI IMG/M metagenome (GOLD analysis project Ga0208522, IMG submission 185763) | Marine microbial and viral communities from oxygen minimum zone, Eastern Pacific Ocean - ETNP201302SV86 (SPAdes) (version 2) | ecosystem: Environmental > Aquatic > Marine > Oceanic ... | reverse complement strand
AATATCGAAACCCAGATTTGAATTTCGATCCTTTGGACGGGACTTTAATAAGCAAGCCAAGCTCATGGCAAGATTATCTACTCCTATCCCGGAAAAATTCCAGGTACGTCATTCTCCGGAAATCTATATCATGTCACGGTCCAATGATATTAATAATACTAAAATCCGTGATGGGAAAATGGATATTAAAACATATGTTCAAACTATTGACGAGTTGGAACAATGGAACCCGCTGACGAAAACAGAATTTCCTGTGTCCGCCCACTTTTTTAAAAACAATATTCTCCCCGCATTGCAAGTGAAAATACCCGAACAAACAAAAACCGAATACACCATGGATGAATTTATGGCTGTGGTTAAAGACCATCCTGATTTACAAGCTGTCAATGTAGTGAAAGAACGATTTGGCTACATGGTAAAGGACACTATTTGTGAAGTGGGAAATATCCTAATTAATGGCGCAAAAGTTATGACGATCAATTCCGAATCAACTGCATTAGATAATATTAAGAAAACGATTATTGATGTAGGTCTTGATGGCGTGGAAAACATTAACTATCTCCAGGCTATAAAACGTGTAATTGGATGGATTGATAAACCACTGGCGAATTAGAAAGGAATTATTATGGGCAAAGAAATTGAACGTAAATTTTTACTTTCTTTTTTACCAGAAGGTATGAGCGGAGTTACAATGCGTCAAGGTTACCTTCAGCCGGAAAAAGAACGAGCTGTTCGCGTAAGAACCGTTGAAAAAGATGGATCCAAAAAAGGTGTCCTTACAATAAAAGGTATGGGTAGCGAAAGCGGGATGAGCCGATATGAATTTGAGACAGAAATTCCCGTTTTGGATGCAGATCATCTGCTCTCGTTATGTGATAAACCGCTAATTGAAAAAACGCGATATAAATATGACTACGAAGGTTTAACTTGGGAAATTGACAAATTCCAAGGTGTTAATGATGGACTTGTTGTGGCTGAAGTTGAATTGGAGAGTGAAGATCAACAATTTGAAAAACCGGATTTCATCGGTGAAGAGGTGACCGGACAGGTAAAATATTTTAATATGATGCTTTTAAAAAATCCCTATACAACCTGGGAAAAAAAGTAAATAGAGTCATGCGTAGGAAACAACCAGTTAGTATTGATGACCTATATAGGTTCAAGATACCCATTGAGCCCAGTGACGGTTTTATTTTGTGGGATGAAGGGTAGATTTTCAGAGGATTTAATGGCTGATTATCCAACAAGAGAAGATGCGATTACTTTGCTTCATGTGTACACCAAAACGGATAGTCTGCGTCGGCATGCATTAGGCGTAGAACAGGCCATGAGGAAAATGGCAGAGAAATTCGATGGAGATCCTGATGAATGGGGTATAACGGGCCTTATGCATGATTTTGATTATGAAAAGTACCCATCAATGGATGATCATCCATTTAAAGGTAATGAAATCCTTAAATCAAAAGGATATCCAGAATCTATAACTCAAGCTATTATGGGGCACGCAACATATTCGGGTGTTCCAAGAGAAACAGATATGGCCAAAGCTTTATTTGCAGTGGATGAACTCACAGGCTTTATTTTTGCTGTGACCTATGTTAGACCTTCCAAATCCATTTTTGAGGTAAAACCAAGATCTGTTAAGAAGAAATTGAAACAAAAATCATTTGCTGCATCTGTATTAAGAGAAGATATTTTTCAAAGCGTGGAAGAATTAGGTGTAGACTTAACAGAGCACATTCAATTTGTGATTGATGCCCTATCTGAAAAGGCGGAGGAATTAGGCTTGAAAGGAGATGATAATGCTGAAAAAAGCATTAAATGAAGTTAATAATGCATGATTCCCCACCAAGACTCTTCAATGTTCCTGTCCATCATCATCTAATCGAAATGGAGGGCATTTAATCATGGGTTGCTGTCAATGTCAGGGTATTGAAACTATGTTTGACAAAAAAACTGCCGAACGTGAATTAAAACGATACCTAAAAAAAGGACCAACCAAAACCACTGGCATGTTGCTGGATGCTATACATAAGGAAGGTGTGCAGGGACTGGACTTTTTGGATATTGGCGGGGGAATTGGAGCAATCCAGTATGATTTAATCAAAGCAGGAGCTTCATCTGGAACGAGTATTGAAGCATCAGCTGCATATATTGATTTAGTTAAGCAAGAGACACTCCAAGATGGTTTAGGAGAGAGAATGGATTATAAGCATGGTGATTTTACTACAGCCGCATCAGACGTAGACAGTGCTGACATTGTAACTTTGGACAAGGTTATTTGTTGTTATGATAATATGTCTGAATTGGTGACGTTATCTTCTAAACTTGCGCGAAAAATATACGCTGTTATTTATCCCCGTGACGTTTGGTGGACAAAATTAGCTATTCTATTTATGAACTTTTATTCCATAGTAAAGGGCAGTTCTTTTCGAGTATTCATTCATCCTACTAAAAAAGTGGAAGAGATCATTTTTGGAAATGGATTAAAACGCAAGTATTATGCTACAACCCTTTTCTGGCAAGTGGTGATTTTTACGAAATAGGGTATCTTATTTTCTATATGTATTAAAACTAGATGAATCCAGTAGCAGGATTTTTTTGTTTATGGAATAATGAGTAAATTTTGATATATAAAAAATAATGAAATCAACAAGCAGTTATTTTATTCTTTTAGTGAGTTTTTTTGGTTTACTCTTTTTACAGCAATATGAAAATAGAAATAATCAAAGAGCCTTCCTCGAGCAAAATCAGAAAACAAAAATAGATCAGGCTATGATTGAGAATAGACTGGGAGCACTTGAAGTTGCCGTTGATTCTCTTTTAGAACTTTTTAATAATAAATCCACCACCGAACTGGCTAAAGTAAAACCGTTTGTTGAACCTCTCAAAGAAATGCATCAATCTGAATCAGTCCCTGGTCTGAATCATCAGTTTATTACACTAGACGAAGCAGTCAAGGTTAGAGAAAGTAAAAATGAGTTAAGCCAGATTGCCCAACAAGATATTAATCTAGCATATGAAATGGGTGGAGGAACCTGGGACGGAGCAGAAAAAATTTGGAATACAGATACTTTTAAAAAGCGTTCTATTGCTCTACGAAAAAAAGAATAAGTACAGAATATGATGGCAAATAACCGGATCATACCATTTAATCTATCCCTGCCAAGTTGCAGGGTTTTTTGTTTGTGGGATGATAGGTAGAATTTGATATGATTAATCGCATTGCACGTTTTCTGCCACTTTTTCTATTGTCTATAACCTTCTTCCAGAAGGATAAAGTATATGCCTGGGGTTGGGGAACTCACCGCTATATCAATGAGAATGCTGTAAACTACTTACCTCCTGAAATGGATTTTTTTCAAGAGCATAGTGATTACCTGCGCGAGCATTCAACTGATCCTGACGTCGATGATTTACCTGGATATTATCATTATATAGACATTGATTATTATCCCGAGTTTTTTGAGGGAACTTTTCCTCATGATTGGGATGAAGCAGTGGAGCAGTATGGATATGATGTGATCATTAATAATGGTACCATACCTTGGGTTATTGAAGCATGGACAGATAGTTTGACTGTTCTTATGGCCAGTGGACAATGGGAGACCGTTTGGCAGTTAGCCGCAGAACTTGGCCATTATGTTGCAGATTCCCATCAGCCTCTACATCTTACTTTGAATTACAATGGGCAGTTAACTGGTAATTATGGTATTCATTCGAGATATGAAACCCATATGATCAATCCTCATTTATCAGAATTACCCCTGCCTGATTCATCAGGTATTTATTGGAGTTCCGTAATTGACTCAGTTTTTCGATATATTGATGAAATATATCCTTATGTTAGTGAGATTATTGCTGCAGATGATCTGGCAGAAGATCAAGATCCAAATTACAATTCAACTTATTATACCATACTTTGGGAAGAACTTGATTCACTGACAATTAGTGTGATTCATTGTGCCATTGTTGATTTAGCATCTATTTGGCAAACGGCATGGGTAAATGCGGGAAGTCCAACCCTGTCCTTTAATGATCAACAACCAATACCAAATATTTTTATACTTGGTCAAAACTATCCTAATCCATTCAACCCTGTTACAACATTCCGCTACGATTTACCAGAAGATGCACTGGTCAATATCACTATTTATGATATGATGGGCAAAATTGTAAATAATCTGGTCAGCAGCCAACAAAATGCTGGCTACAAATCAATTCAGTGGAACGCTACCAATAGTGCCGGTCAGTCAGTGAGTGCTGGGTTATACTATTATACTATAGAGGCAGGTGGGTTCAGGCAAACCAAGAAGATGGTATTACTGAAATAGGAATCAAGCCCTGCCAAGTAGTAGGATTTTTTGTTTAAGGGATATTAAGTAGATCTTAAGATGAACCAATCTAATGATAACCAAAAGATGCATCAGTTTATGGGTGTCGAATTAAATATGCAGACGTGGAACCTGCTTGAGAAAAAAGACCGAGATGAAAAAGATGATAAAAGGATGATATATTTTGCCAAAGCATCTTTATATCATTGGAGACAATCTTCTAATTATCAGCCAGTGAATGAACAAAGGGGGCAATGGTTGATTTCACATGTGTTTGCAGTTTTAAATCGTGGAGATGAAGCACTTGAACATGCTAAAACCTGCATGGACATCACGATGAATGAATCTCTTAAGGATTTTGACCTAGCCTATGCCTATGAAAGTAAGGCCAGAGCCTATGCTTCATTAGGACAGCCGGAGAAAATGAAGCAATGTTTATTAAATGCTAAAGCATCCGGTGATAAAATAATAAAGGATGAAGATAGAAAATTATTCTTTTCAGACCTCCATAGTGAACCATGGTACGAGTGATGTTAAACTACCTTATTGAAATTTTCAATAATCCCTAACACCTTTAAATCATTCAAACAGGTTCTATTTTTTCATATTGATAGAGGTCTCTCCAACCCCCGGGCCTCTCTTGTCTTTCCTTAAGAGCAAATTTAGGATCAGGTTCTTCATTATTTAAAATTTTATCTGTTACATATTGTCCTAAAGCGGGGCCATGTTTAAAACCATGAGCAGAACCAGCACCTATAATCCAATGTCTGGGACACTCAGGATGTGGTGCAATAATCCAATTTGCGTCTGGTGTCATTGTATATTGGCAGGTTTTGATTAAATTAATTTTTGCCTTTTTAAATACTGGAAATCTATGACCTATATATTTTCTACAATGATTTACAGATGATTCTGAATGGGTTCTTTCATTCTGGGTAATATCAAATTCTTGACCTTTAACGTCGTACCCCAACTTTACTCCCATGCCATCCAATGATCCACAGCCATAAAACCCGTTTTTGATATCATTAAAGGCGGGTATTTTTTCTGCTTCCCAGCCATCGGGAGATTCAAAAAACACCACATCCTGCATAGTAACTTTTATCATATCGATAAATGGAAATACATGTTTTATCCAAGGGCCAATAGCCCAAACAGCTGTATCAAAATCTATCTTTTTATCATTCACATATATATCATCTTTTTTGAACTCAGCTTGACCATTGATATAATCACAGCCCAGGTCCAAGCAAAGGTTGAATAAAGTCAACAGGCATTTTTTTGCTGCAAGTGTTCCTCCATATGGCTCATGTAAGACAAAGCGTAAATCATCGACATGGAGTGATGGGTATAATTTCATAGCATCTTTCGGACTTAAATGCTGATAGGGAATATTTAACATTTTTATAGTTTTTTCACTATGGCTTTCCCAGCCATTATCTTCTGCTGAAAACCAGACTATACCTGTATCATAGAACAATTTATTATTTGTTATTTTTTCTATTTTTTTCCATTCCTTTGCTGCTTCCCAAGATAATCGAGAATAAAATTGATCATTAGCATGGGAGAATCGAATGTTTCTTGATTCACCACTGCTTGATTTTAAACTATCAAGAATTGGTAAAGGGTCAATCAAGGTAACTTTCTTTTTTGCCTGTAAAAATTTGAAGGCGGTGGACAGGCCAAAAATGCCACAGCCCACAACTATGATATTTTCTTTCATGAGGTCATTAATATTACTTATGAATTGTTTTCCGTTTAACCAAAAGTGGCAGTTTATCCGAATAATTCTATTATATGTCAAGCACCAACGGTGCGGAGTTTTTTATTTGTGGGATGATGGGTAGATTTAGTTATGAATAGGTATATTGCAGCATTCTTATTCTTTTTTGGGCTGGCTTGGGGGCAACCTGAGTATCATCAGTTTTCCCATGATGGACTTGATAGAGATTATTATATTTATATTCCGGATTCAATCACAATTGATGCACCGTTATTATTTATTCTTCATGGCTATGGTTCTGATGCCAACGCTATCATGAATTCATCCCAATTCAATCTTATTGCAGATGGACATGGTTTTATGGTGTGTTATCCACAGGGGACAGAGGATAATTGGAATAATAGACAATGGTTTTCAGGATGGTACTCGAATGATCCGGTAGATGATGTAGGTTTTTTGATGGCTTTGGCACAGCACATCCAAACAGAATTTAACCTCGGCACGGAGAAAACCTTTTGTACTGGAATGTCCAATGGTGCGGATATGAGTTATCGTCTTGCCTGTGAAGCTTCTAGTGTTTTTAAAGCAGTTGCTTCCGTAGCTGGATGTATGTTTGAATCGGCAATCGATTCCTGTTCACCGGATAACCCTATTCCTGTATTTGAAATACATGGAACAAATGACAATATTACATTGTGGGAAGGGGATGCATATTATTATTATGGAGCATATGTAGGTGTTGAAACCACCTTTGAATTCTGGAGCCAACTGAATGTGACTACAGAATCCATTATTGATACTTTACCTAATCTGGATACTCAAGATGGTAGTTATGTAATAAGTCATAAAAATATAAATGGAATAAATAATAATGAAGTCTGGCTGTATGAAGTAGTAAATGGTGGTCATCATTGGCCGGGCGCATACGGTAATATGGATATTAGTGCAAGTGATGAGATCTGGTATTTTTTTAATAATGTTATTTCCCAAAATCTTGACATAAGCGAAAAAAATATGAATCAATTTTTAAATTCATTTAACATATACCCAAACTATCCCAACCCATTCAACCCCATCACTACAATCCGCTACGATTTGCCTGAAGATGCACTGGTCAACATTACTATCTATGATACCATGGGCAGGCAGGTTAAGACCCTTGTAAATGACTCACAAACGGTAGGATATAACTCAATTCAATGGAATGCTACTAATACTACAGGTCAGCCAGTGAGTGCAGGTATTTATTTCTATACGATAGAGGCAAGGAAATTCAGACAGACCAAAAAGATGGTATTGCTGAAATAGGCATTAAGTTCCACATTCGTGGAGTTTTTTGTTCTGTGGATGATGGGTAAATTTGGATAATTGATTCATCGATGATATAAAAAGTGTAATTAAAAAGAATCATTATTGTAAATCTGGTAGAATAATGGAAGAGATGACAAATAATCCATCTTTCAAGGAAATTCCGATCATTGATATTTCTTCACTGGTGGATGTCCATGATAAACCACAATCGGTACAAAAGACCGTTAGAGATATAGAGAATGCCTGTAAAAACGTTGGATTTTTTTATGTAAAGGACCATCAGATTCCCCAGGATCATCTTGATGCTGTAATCCCTGCCATGCAGGAGTTTTTCAATCTTCCAATAGAAGAAAAAATGAAAATTCATATTGGTAAATCGGATATATTCAGAGGCTACACACCTTTAGGCAAAGAAATCACCAATGCCAAGTATGACTGGCATGAATGTGTAGATTTTGGGCCTGATCTTAAACAGAGCCATCCTGAAGTAATAGCAGGGGAGCAATTGGTAGGCCCCAACCAATGGCCTAAGAACCAACCCAATTTCAGAAAAGTCCTGGAAAGACATTGGAATCTCATGATTGTATTAGGTGAAAGGATTACGGAAGGATTAGCTATGAGCTTGGGGTTGGAGAAAAACTTTTTTGCGCCCTATATGAGTAAATCTCACAGTTTCATGCGAATTGTAAATTATCCCCCTTATGGAAAAAATCAGGAAGAAAATGTGGGTGATGGTATTGGGGCTCATATTGATTACGGATTTCTTACCATTTTACTACAGGACAACCTTGGTGGACTGGAAGTAAAGAATACTGATAGCAAATGGCTCAGCGCTCCAATAATACCCGGAACCTTTTTGATCAACATTGGTCATATGATCCAGCGGTGGACCAATGATTACTATAAGGCAACCGTTCACCGTGTGATTCCGCCAGAACATGAAACTCGTTGTTCCCTTCCATTCTTCTTTGAGCCGAACTTTGATACCGTAGTGGTTCCACTGGATAAATTCTGTAGTAAGGATAATCCACCTCGATATGATCCATTTCATTTTGGTGATTATGTGGAGCGTACATTCAGGACCAGTTATTCCGAAACAATGATATAATTCATCTTGTTTAGTAAATAAAGAGCCTGGCAAATAGATGGGGGTTATTTGTGGGGTTTTTTGTTTATATACATGATGGGTAGATTTATTTAATAAAAATGAAAAAAAGTTTTTCCCTTTATCGCAATGGAATGGAATCAATAATTCTGGTCAGCCAGTAGGTGCTGTACTTTACATTTATCCGAAAACGTGTAATCCTTCGGTACGCTCAGGATATAGCTTCAGAGATGGCAGGAAAATTGTATTGCTGAAATAATTAACTCTATATAGACTGAGTTAATCCAATGTTTCAATTCCTATGCAAAATGTTACTTAAACTGATCAACTGGCAGGTTGAAGGCACACTACCTGATGCTCCGCAATACATTGCTATCGTTGGTCCTCATACCAGTAATTGGGACTTTATTATCGGTATCATTGTTCGAGGTGCACTGGGCCAAAAGATCCAGTTTCTAGGGAAACACCAACTATTTAAACCACCATGGGGATGGTTTTTTAAGGCGATTGGAGGTACGCCAGTCGATAGGCGAAAGAGTAATAAATTGGTAGATGCTGTTGCACAGATATTCAAGAGTGATCCCGAATTCAAGCTCGCTTTAGCACCTGAAGGTACTCGGAGTCCAGTTAAAAGATGGAAAACAGGATTTTACCATATTGCGATTGCGGCCCAGGTCCCTATTGTAACGATTGGACTCGATTTCAATCGCAAAACACTGGTCATTACTCCTCCATTGGAAGTCAGCGGAAATCTAGAGAAGGACATGCCGGCTATCTTAGAATTTTTTCGGAGCATCAAAGGTCGACATCCAAAAGCCATCCCTGACTTTAACGAACCATAAAAGCGAAATTCTGTTAAATTCCATCTAGGGGCATCGTTTAACGATGGGGTATTTTTATTTGCATCTATAAAGAAGATCTAACTCGATGATATTAATTATAACCATTTGTGATCATATATGCACAATTGAAGGCTATGCCCACACATATCCATGGGTGTGTGTTTTTTGTTTGTGCAATGATGCTTAAGTTTCAATATGATCATTAATAATCAAATTAGAAGAGTATTGATCCTGGTTTGTATGGTGTGTTTTTGTAATGCTAAAACAAAATTTTCAGATCGGGATGTTGCAACAATGATTCCTAAATATTTTGCACGAGACCATAATTCACCGCCAATAACTCGTACCCGTATTTATGGAGAAAATGGTAAAAAAGTTTTACACTTAAATATCCAGGTAAATCGTAATCGTTTTGAGAATCAAATGGAATATGCGTTATCAGCAATGGCAAGCATATGTCAATACGCAGAGAGGCCATTTGATAAATTTGTATTGATTATGGAGCCAAACAGTCGACAAATTGATACAGAAAAATTAGAAGCCAAGGCTAAGTGCACCATTGATTATTTTGTTTTTAAGCGTGTGAAATACAATCGCTGGTCAACAAAATGTATAACAACAGAAAAAATATAGTTTAACCTTGCCATAATTTTAAACCCAAACCGTGTCTAAAATTATTACTGCAGGATAGAAAGTTTGCTTATTGTTGATATATTTTACTGAATCTATTTGTCCAATAAACCTTTTTAAATAAAGCCTAATCTATAAGAATTAAAGGTGAATATGAGTAACACCAGATCAAGAATTATTATTGACGGCAGATGTGTAGAATTATTCATGATGCATTACATTATGATTATTAATCTGTGTTTATCACAATAGTCTGGTAACCACATGGAATCTATTCGTTTAGAATTACCGCTGGAAAATATAATTAATACGCCTGTTGAAAAGGCTGATAATGCACCTGCAGTATTCTTTCTTCATGGATTTGGGAGCAACATGCAAGATCTTTTTAGCTTAAGCTCTTTTTTCCCCAGCGAATGGTATTGTATTAGTCTGCAGGCCACAATTCCTGTACAATTTAATGGCTGGGCCTGGTGTGAACTCAATTTTGATAATCTTTCTAAACTGCCAGATCCAGAGCAGATAAGAGTTCATTCCCGAAAGGTCTTAACCTGTATTGATATGTGCATTAACCAGTTAAACCTTGATAAAAAAAGAATAACCATTCTTGGTTTCAGTCAGGGTGCATCCCTTTCTTTGTACTGCGGGTTAACATTACCCAAGCGGTTTCATGCAATCGTGGCGCTTTCAGGCGTTATTACAAAAAAATATTTTTTCGATGAATTTGATCTAAACAATATAAATGATTTGAAGGTATTCATGGGGTTTGGTAAACAGGATCCGATCATTCCAATAACATTGGCTCAGCAGGTAAAACAGGATCTTATTTCACTGGGTTTAAAACCGAACTACAATGAATATGATGCCGAACATACGATATCAAATGACTGTTTAAATGATTTTCTGATTTGGTTAAAGGAATTACCTCATTAAGACGAACCACACACAGGAATATTCCCTACCAACCTATTCTTTATGTAACTCCAAACCCCGCCAAATCACGGGGTTTTTTGTTATTTCGATGGTAGGTAGATTTTGAGATGGCTAAACGCATTGCTGTACTATTATTTCTGGTGGGGTGTGCCCCACAGCTTGACTATTTCGGAAATCCAATCGAATTACAGGAAGATGTTATCTCCTTGACAAAAATGCGCAAAGATGAATCTGAAAAAGATAAATTTTATTTAACATTTATTGAAATATATGGTGCTAATAGCACTCAGTTGTCAAAGAAGAAAAGGACTTTAGAAAGGTATCTTGGTTTAATAATGAAATACTATGGGTATACTGAAAAAGAAATTTTAGAACAAAAAGACAGCAACATTCTGCAACCCAGATACTACGTTACAGTTAAGTTTTACTAAATATTACTCTAAGAAAACTCCGTCATGTAGTGGAGTTTTTTGTTTGTGGGATAATAGGTAGATTAAATCTGTAATTTAAAATTAATGAACATATGTTTAGTGAACTGTTAGTTGAAATAGGTGTATCCGCAATATTGCTTCTTTTTGGATACCTGTTTGGGAAATTCCGTGAACGAAGGCTCCATGGAGGGAATAACTTAGATGATTATGAATTTTACCCCTTTGATGTTGATGATAAAAAAAATCTCTATTTTGATATAGAAAAGTTTAATAATGGAGTGAACCATTTACTTCGAAATCGTGACAATTCCGCGGCCTGTCAATTGATCCTGATTGGTGAGCAAAATAATGTTGAAAATAAATTAAAAGGAAAAGAAAAAAATCAATATTCTAAACTCTATTATAAGTATGATGGCAATAAAATCATCGATGACACAACGAAGTTTCTTGAAAATTATAAGCGAATTGTACGGTTAATAGGAGACAGTTTTCCAGATACCGGGATGGAAATTCTACTTCATAACTTGACCAATCCTTCCAAGGCTCTATATCATATCAAAAACAATGTTACAGGTCGGAATATAGAAGCGCCTGCTACAAATTTGGTTCATGATCTTAAGATGCGGGGACTGCAAAACCAGGATAAACTGAATTATGAATTGAATATTGGTTCAAGGAAATTTAAATGTACTACGATTCCAATCTACCGGGATGGGTATGGCTTGGTAGGTGCAATCTGTATCAACGTGGATTATCATTATTTGAATGAAGAAGTAAGGAAAAACCAGGAAAAATTAGATGGTTTTATTAATGCGATCTGTAAAACTGACATGGTACTGGATGAAAATATTCTCAGCAAGGACGAATATGAAAAAGCCCTGACAGGCAAGAGGCATTTCCGTGATTTCGAGGCGTCTGCCTGATCCGTTTATTAATAGCTATATGTTTAGGTTTATTTTATGAATTTCCATCAGGATGTAATAATAGCAGCGGATCGTATTCGACCCTATATCAGGAAAACACACCTTACAAATTCCCGACCATTTTCTAACCTTGTTAATGCAGATGTATGGTTTAAACTTGAGAGTCTGCAGATCACCGGTTCTTTCAAAGCCCGGGGAGCTGTCAACAAACTCCTTTCCCTAACGAATCAGGAAAGAGAGCAGGGTGTGGTGTCTGCATCCACGGGGAATCATGGAGCTGCTGTAGCTTATGCAGCAGGGGAATTAGATATTGATTGTACTATATACGTTCCAGATGATGCTTCACCAGCAAAACTAGAAAATATGGAGCAATTTGGGGCGAAAATCAAAGTCCATGGTGACGATTGTATAAAAGCTGAATCAAAAGCCAGGGAAGTCTCAATTTCTAGTGGAGAGACCTATGTATCCCCCTATAACGACCCCTTTGTTATGGCGGGCCAGGGAACACTGGGTATAGAAATTGAATCCCAGTGTGATGGATTAGATGTAATTATTATTTCTGTGGGGGGAGGAGGGCTCATTGGAGGAACTGCTGGTTATTTGAAATCGGTTTGGCCTGAGATCCATGTAATTGGCTGTTCACCTGAAAATTCAGCCGTAATGATCCACTCCATGAAAGCTGGTAGGGTATTGGATCTGGAGTCCAGATCAACCTTATCAGATGGAACTGCTGGAGGAGTTGAAGAAAATTCTATTACTTTTCCAATTTGCTCTAATGTAATTGATGAATCGGTTTTAGTAACAGAAAATGAAATAAAAAATGCCATGATTACTTATATGGAAAAGGAGCATCAACTATTGGAAGGAGCCGCTGGGACTGCTGTGGCAGCACTTATCAAAAAGAAAGATAATCTGCATGGAAAACGTGTAGGAGTAATCATCTGCGGCGGCAACATTAGTTTGGATACTGTCCGCGAAATTTTAAATTGATCCTGAATTATGGATCCTTTTTTTCGAACTATAAGTGTATTTCTATTTTTCACAATTGTATTTCCTGAAGAAATAAAATATCATCAGTCACCTTATAAAGATTCTTTTCAATATAAGCATGCTGGAAAGATTGGGGATAATCCATTTCCTACAAATCCCATGAGCGATAGAGCCATTGGATATTTGCTCCAGGGTAAAGCACAAACTGCAATATCCAATTATGGGAACATTATCAACTGGGATGAGCATCCCATGGGCATCTGGAACGGATATTCTTATTTGCCATCAGTAGCATTTTTAGCTGGTGTTCCTGGACATAAATATTCCAGCGAATTCACATGGGAAAATGTAGAATTTATTGTAGGTAGCGATGGGGCTACGTTGTACGGAATCTGGGAATCAGGGGAAGCATATGATGATTGGTTTTTGGAAGGAGACACCAATTTTGTAGGCATTATTTTTCAAGCGGATGAAGATGACGGTATATGGCAGCCAGATAGTATTTCGAGAAAAGTTTCAAAAGACATCTTTGACGGTCCTTTCCAATGGGCGATTGATGATGAAACAAAAAAAATTGCTCTTTCATCGTTCGGTGAATTGGATCCAAATAAATCATCGGCCCGTATTGGCTTTATTTATCCTTGGGCATTGCGACCAAAATTAATTCGCCGTGAAGACCAGTTTGATTTCTATAGTTATGGTGAAGATCTTGAAGAATGGACAGGGGATGATGAGTATATGTATTATGGTTTTAATGTAGCAGAATCCTGGCTTTCAAGAATTCAAAGCTCTCCCAACGGCGAGTGGCATGCTTCTACAATGGCTCGGGTCAATACCCATAATACGGAAGTGAAAAATGGGGATATATTTGGGGATACCTATGTAACGGATGCCAATGATACTTATCCTTTGTTAGCACACAGTGCTTTTTCCGATACCTGGCCAATACGGTATAATGAATTGACCGGGCAGAATGAGTCTTTCTGGCCAGGGTGGTGGTCCCAGGATTACAATATAAACCTGCCAGGCTGTTCTCAATCCAGAAAGGATCCGGATTGCTGGGAATATGTAGAAGGCAGGTTTATATCCGATATGGAAGTTTACATGGAGTTTGATGACCGTTGGGCTCACAGGGGCAATATGGTCAATACCAATGACGATTATGAACAGACTGGTTATCCAATGGGGCTTCGTGTTATGGCAGAAGCACATTCCTATGGTGTTTCCTACGCAGAAGATATTTTATTTGTAACAGTGAAAGTTCGCAATGAAAGCGGAGACTGGTGTGCTGAAGATGAGAATGGGGAACCTATATATGATGATTTTGGTAACCAGAAATGTGGCGAAGGAATGATCATGCCTGATGGGACGAAACTAAACCAGGGCAAGGGATTCAATTACCAGGGAACCTCCCTGGGATTCTATTTTGATGCTGATGTGCTGGTAGGAGATATGAACGGCTACAGTTCATCCTACCATACCAATGATGATGATTTCATGAAATACTATTGGGAGATTTTTGAATTGAATAATGAGCGGATGCTGATTTCCATGGCAATGGTAGGTGATTATGATGGGTTCAGTGGTGCAGCTGGGTACGCCATGAGCGGTGAACCATCTCCCGGGACTGATTTTGGTATTGTTGCCACTCAAATGCTGGATTCTCCCAAGGCCACTGATCCGGTTGATTTGGATCAGGATGGAACGATTGATATTTTCCCGGGTGAACCTTTGAAAATGACCGACTGGCACTGGTTTGACTGGTACAGCCGGCCTGGAGTTCCCCAGATGGAAAGCAATACTAGCAGTTGCTATACCGGTGCCGAAGGATGCCCTCAGGCTAGAAATAAAGAAGAAATCATGTATAAGATCATGGCTGGTGATACAACGAATCTAAGTGATAATGAAAAACAATGGCATTTTCATACCCAAAATCCAGGCACAGATCTGGGAGCAGAGTTAAACCCTCATTTTGATTCTTTGGAAGGATTATTAGAAGAAACTGCTTTTCTACGTGACCCTGAAGGGCTGGACTGTTCCATATTTTTAAGTTGCGGACCTTTTGACCTTCCAGTTGGCCGAGAAGTACCCTTTTCCTTCTGTATCATTTTTGGCCAGAATAAAGATGATTTGATCAATAATGCCCGCTTTGCACAGGTAATGTATAATTCCAGATACCAGGGATTTACACCTCCAACTCGACCCACAGTTTATACAGAAACGGATACGGGATCCGTGAGAATATACTGGGATGATGCAGCGGAAACAGCTATAGATGTACTAACCGGGTACTCGGATTTTGAAGGCTACAAGATTTACAAGAGTACAGATGGAGGATCAACCTGGGGTTCGGCACCGGACCGGATCTATGATACGGATGGACTTTTTGTCGGTTGGCGACCCTATAGACAGTTTGATCTATCTGCGGAAGAAGATTCTCTCCATTGTGTTTATTCGAGTGAATATACCTGCGAACGGTCGCTGCGACGGAATCATAGCATCAGTGGTCCAGACCCGTATTTCCCATGGTTCAACCTGGGTGATGATACAGGGTTGGAAATGGTCCGATTAAATGAGTCAGAATGGAAATTCGTGGGTGGCGTGACCTATAAATACATGTTTGTTGATCGAAATGTGGTTGATGGCCTCGAGTACACTTACTCAATTGTTGCCTATGATATGGGAGTAGAGCCAACCTATGTTACCAACTATATTCCAATAGATAATGGTCAGTTTGAGACAGTAATCGATACAAATTTCTCAAACCCGAATGAATGGGCCAATCCTGAAGGATATGCATCCATTGAAAATTCAAAAGGGACAACAGTTCTGGATCGCAATTTTTCCCAGGTATATCCAGGAATACAGCCTCAGGAAAATTTGGACCATGTAAAAGTGGTACCAAACCCCTATATAGCCCGTTCGCAGTTTAAAGAATCTGAATTCCAACGCCAGATACGTTTTACAAACCTGCCGGTTAAATGTACAATCAAGATTTTTACCCTTTCCGGAGAACTGGTATATGAATTAGATCATGATGATGAATTTTCAGGCAATGAATGGTGGGATATGCGGACCGTGAATAACCAGGAGATTGCCCCGGGTCTATATTTGTATCACATACAACAGACGAGCTCAGGAAACGGTAAAACACCTGAAGAAATAGTAGGTAAATTTGCTGTAATCCGTTAGAAACTATTCTGGGATATATTATTTGAATTCAATTATTTCACTATTCATTTTTCTAAGTGTACTTAGAGCGCAATCATCAACTTGGGATATTATTCAGGATAGTATCTGGACTCCCAAATGTGTTATGTGCCATGATCATGGACTTTATTTTGCTGAACAATCGGGGTTAATTCTTGCCGAAGATGTGGCCTATGAAGAACTCATTAATGTCACTCCTACAAATACTTATGCTGCAGAGGATGGTCTGGAACTGGTAGGAACAGAAGGCATTGCCAGTGTTTATTCCAGTTTTTTATGGGAAAAGATCAATGCGAACGATTATGAACATTATTATGAAGACCATCCTGAATATGGAAGCCTTATGCCGCTGGGAATGGATTTTCTAACCAACGGAGAACTGGAATTCATTCGCCAATGGATCATTGCTGGAGTCCCGGATACGGGAATTGTAGCCAATGAAAATCTTCTGGAAGACACAACTATTTTTGCGCTACCGGAATTTGAACCGTTGGCCATCCCGGAAAATGGTCTCCAAGTTCATCTGGGCCCCTTTGATGTACCACCCCAGTTCGAAAGGGAATTGTTCTATTTTACGGAGCTGGATACACAGGATATTCTTTATGTAAACCGGATCGAAACAGCCATGGCACCGGGAAGCCACCATTTTATTATTTATACATATGATGATGACCTGACCCTACCTTTGCCAGAGCCAAACATTTATCGAGATCTCAGGCTCCCGGATGGAACCTATGATCCAGGTGTATTATTTTATATGGCATTCCAAAAATTTATTACAGGAACACAAACCCGGTTCTTTGACTACAGTCTTCCGGAAGGTGTAGCCTTAAGGATAAATCCAACTTATGGATTTGATTTCAACTCCCATTATGCCAATTATACCAATGATACCATTTCAGGAGAGATTTATAATAATTACCATTTTGTAGATTCAGCAGAAGTGGATCATATTGGGCATATTCTTCAATTGAACAATAATGATATTCATCTACCGCCGGGTGAAGAAACAACGCTTAACAAAATATTTTGGGTGGAAGAAGAATATGACGGAGTGATCTCTATCTTTCAACTCTGGTCCCATGCACATTTGAATAATATTGAATTCAAAGCCTTCCGCGTGAACCAGAACAATCCAGATTATCGGGAATTAGTATATCTTGCTCTGGACTGGGATCATCCTCCTATCATTGAGTATGATCCGCCCATGGTTTTCTATGAAGGAGATGGCCTTGAACTTGAAGCGACCTTTTACAATGATACAGATGAAGAAATAACTTTTGGTTTATTGAGTACGGATGAAATGATGATCATGTTTGGATTGTATTATGACGGTGAAGCATTGGATATCAATAATAACACTTCATTAACTCCTGAAGATTTTGAAATTCAATCCATATACCCAAATCCCTTTAACCCATTAACTACGATTCAATTCTCGTTAGATCTTTATTCAAATGTTACTTTGAATCTATTTGATATCAGAGGAAAGCTCGTGGAAACATTGGTAGATAAATTGTTACAACCAGGAATACATGAGTTACAATGGAACGGCCAGAATTATGCCAGTGGCGTATACTTTGCAAAACTTATTCAAGGCGACAGAGTTGATGTTCAAAAACTGATGCTAATTAAATGAAACTTCCAAGTTTCAGTAATGTCAGTGAGGTTAGATTTCTTAATAATGATTCAATGATATTTGAGATATAGGGGTTTTTATGCCAAAGATTACTATCTTACCAGACAATAAAGTATTAGATGCTAATAATGACGATCTGTTACTCGATATAAGTTTAACAAATGATATTGCTCATGCTCACGCTTGCGGTGGTGAAGGGAAATGCACAACCTGCCGCGTATTGGTTCTTGATGGAATAGAACACTGTTCCGAGCCAACGGAAAAAGAACAGATCATTAAGGAAAAGATTCATTCTACAGAAGAATTTCGACTTGCCTGCCAGACTGGAATTCGGGGTGACGTGACTGTTCGCAGGCTTGCCCTGAACGAAGAAGATATAGAATCTGCATCTCAAACCGATATAAAAAATATTGGCCGATTAGGTGAGACGAAAAAAATAGCCATTCTATTCAGTGATATTAGAGCTTTCACATCTTTTTCTGAAAAAATCACACCTTATGATGTGGTATTTATTCTTAATCGGTACTTTGGTAGGATGGTTTCCGTAGTGGAATCATATGGCGGACGTATAGATAATTATATCGGTGATGGGTTGTTGGCATTATTTGGTACCAACAATGAACCAAACCCGGCATTAGCAGCTGTTCAGTCCGCGTTGGATATGTGTGATCAAATGGATGATATGAAACCTTATCTGAAAACCATGTATGGAGAAGCATTTGATATTGGGATTGGCGTTCATTTGGGAGACGCGGTCGTTGGCGATATTGGAGCTGGTATCTCCAGGCGGCTTACTGCAGTAGGGGAAGCTGTGAATTTTGCAAGCAGAGTAGAATCCGCGAATAAACAGTTTAGATCACGGATTCTTATATCTGAGCAAACCCATGAAGAGATAAAGGATGTCATTACCATAAAGGATTTTGTTCGCACAAATCTACCTGGTATTGAAGATCGGGTGACCCTATATGAGATTGAAAGTTTAATTATCCCTGTTGAAAAAGCGGAAAAAGATGAAATCATGGAAGAAGGTATAGTTTGGCGAAAGTTTACAGAAGTTTCCAGTTTTGATGATGAGCAGCAGCAGATTATGAAAGTAAAACGAGATAATATACTGGTTTTTAAACTCAATGATACTTTCCGTGCTGTGAATGACAGGTGTCCCCACGCATTATTGAGTATGAAAGGAAGTAAAATTAATGAAGAGAAAGAGACGATCAGTTGCCGCTGGCACAATAGTGATTTTTGCTATAAAACGGGTGAAATAAAAGCTTGGATTAATGATGGCAAGATGAAGTTTTTTGCTAAAATAGATTCCCAAGCCAAAGAGATGGTAGATATGGAACAGACTCCGATGGATGTTTTCAAAACACGGGTTATCAATAACTATGTCTGGGTAGGAATGGATCCAGACTATTAAAGTATGATAGACCTTCGAAGCGATACAGTAACCCTGCCCACACCTGCGATGATGGATTCTATAATGCATGCAAGATTAGGTGATGATGTATTGGATGAAGATCCAACAATCCACGAATTAGAAAAAAAATCAGCAGCACTTACAGGCAAAGAAGCTGCTCTGTTCGTGCCAAGTGGTACAATGGCAAATCTTACTTCAATCTTGTCTCATTGCGAGCGAGGTGATGAAGTTATTTTAGGTGACCAGGCTCATACATTTCTTTATGAAGCAGGTGGAATATCATCTTTAGGTGGGATTCACTCTCACCAATTAAAGAATCAGGATGATGGTACATTGGCATTGAATGATATTAAAAATGCGATTCGTTTAGATAACGTCCATTTTCCTAAAACACGGCTTATTTGTCTTGAAAATACCCATAACCGTTGTTACGGGTTTCCATTAACTATCGATTATTTAAATGCTGTTCGTACTATTGCAAATGAACATGAATTATTAGTGCATGTGGATGGAGCAAGACTGTTCAATGCATCAGTAGCATTAGGTATCCCTGTAAAAGAACTCTGTATGCCAGCAGATTCAACCACATTTTGTTTATCAAAAGGACTTTCTGCTCCCGTTGGTTCTCTTGTGTGTGGTGAAGAAGGTTTTATTCACAGAGTGAAACGGCTAAGGAAGGTTTTAGGTGGAGGCATGCGTCAAGCAGGAATCCTTGCTGCGGCAGGTATTGAAGCATTGGATACCATGGTTGAACAATTAGCTTTGGACCATCAGCATGCCAAGACCCTGGCGGATGGGATTTCTAGGATTAATGGGTTGCAATGCGATCCAGAATTTGTTCCAACCAACATTGTATATTTTACACTTGAACGTGATGATATTAATGGAGTAGAACTTGTTTCTTTGATGAAAAAGAAAGGTGTTCAGTTTTTTGAGATTAGCCCCAAAAGATTTCGCTTGGTGACCCATTGTGGTATAGATGCCGCTGGAATTGAGGAAACACTAGCTATGTTTTCCCAAGTCATGAATGGATTATCATAATTAGAAAAAGAGACAATATGTATAGTAAAATCCATTTTAACCTTGTTGAATATCCCGTTTTTATGAAAAAAATTCTGTGCCCACTGCTAATCAATTGGTTTTGAGAAAAAACTTATCTGGATAAAAAAAAATGAGGTTTTATTTTCTTAGTATTGCGATTACCTGTATCGTAGCACAGGAAAATCCAGTTTTCCCCCATGAAATTGTCAGTCTATCTGGAGAATTGATACCAATGGAAAAACTGGCTAGAAATAAAACTGTTTGTATTATCACAGTGAAGTCAGCCCAGTGTCCTGTTTGCCGGGAGCAGTTGGTTCGTGTCAAAAGAAAGCTCCATGAAATTTCTACGTGTAATCTAACCTTTCTTGTGCTGGCTCCTGGGGATCATGGAGATATTCATGCTATGAAAAAATCTACTGAATTCCCGTTTCCATTCATCTCGAATGATCAGTATGCCATCGCTGAAAAATACGGGTTGGTTCGGGGTGATGATCAATTAATGCCAGCTGTATTTATTTTGAATCCTGATCTATCTATGCGTTGGATCCAGCGTGGTCGAAGCTCGGGTTTTTATAGCGATGAGATCCTTATTGATTACCTGGATTGCGGCAACTGGATTTAATCTGGTCTTACTTCCATTGCTCCATCCACCCTTGGATAAGTAGATTTAACTTTATTAATAGCTACGGAGTTATTATGAATAAAACTACGTCTATTCATGATCGGTTTTGGTGTTTTCAAAAAATTAGGGGAAATTGGGACTGTATCCGCTATAAATATGTACAGCAGCTGAAGCTTTCTGTGAAACTTTCCATTGCTCCGCTGGATAGAAGGGCAGGGTTTGGATTAAAAATCAATTATTAGTATATATCCAGAGATTATTGTATATAGGTCATCCATTATTGAACATGAAATGGCTTCTGATTGCCATGATACTCAATCTGGGCTGTGCTCAAAGCACCGACAGTTTTGATAATAAGAGAGTTAAAATGGTAGAAGATCAGATCAAAGGACGAGGTATTAAGGATCTGTCGGTATTAAAGGCCGTTTCAACCGTAAAAAGAGAATTATTTGTACCGGAGAAATATCGTGACCTTGCCTATTCTGATCGGCCTCTTCCCATTGGCCATAATCAGACCATCAGTCAACCCTATATTGTGGCTTATATGACAGAACAGCTACAAGTTGAGAAACACCAAAAGGTGTTAGAAATTGGTACGGGTTCGGGTTACCAGGCTGCGGTCTTGGCAGAATTAGCAAATCATGTTTTTACCATTGAGATCATCCCCGAACTGGCTGAAGATGCTGAAAAAGTACTGAATAAAACGGGTTATGATAATATTACGATCCGGACAGGAGACGGATACAAAGGCTGGCCTGATCAAGCACCTTTTGATCGGATCATTGTTACCGCTGCACCGGAAGAGATTCCCGAAAAACTGGTTCAACAGCTTGCGAATGATGGCAGAATGATTATACCTGTGGGTGCAAACCTTTTCATGCAGTATTTATGGTTGATCAAAAGGGGTAAGAATGGAAAAATTACAAAAGAAAAAATTCTTCCAGTGCGGTTTGTCCCCATGGTTAAGGAATAAGGTTGTGTTATAGAATGAAAAAGATAATCCTTTTTTTTATTCCACTCCTTTGTTTCTCAAAAAACCTGGCCCTTGAAAACAGGTTTAACCCTCCTGCAAGGGAGCTCATGGATGTAGAGATTATTGGGGAAATCATGATTATTCCAGGAAATTTGGATGGATATGATTTTTATGATATCTCAAATCCGACCAACCCAACACTGATCACCAATTTTGAAGTTCCCATGGGCAACCGTTCCTTGCCAGGTCTTTGGGTTTCTGCTGCTGACAGTGTTGCCTATTTTACATGCAGGACACGACAGGATGGTTCAGCTATCGTTAATTTTTCTGATCCGTCCAATCCAGAACATATTGGTTCTCTATCGGTCTCCGGAACAAATATTAACAATCCTTCTTTTGAAGGATCGGATATTTACGGAGACATGCTGGCGGTTGCTGCACATGAAGATGGTATTCTGGTATATGATATTTCTGATCCAATCAATCCTGAATTGAATTATTCCAGGTCTTGCGAAAATGCATGGACAGTGGCATTTCTGGATTCTAATCATATCGCAATCGGAAACGGTGAGTTTGGTGTTATTCTTGAAGAGATCAGCTGTATTTCTGATCCTTGTGATGGGAGCTCGTTTTTAACACAAGGTTCAGTAAAGGATTTGGAAGTTCAGGATAGTTTACTTTTTATTGCTGAAGGATCTCACGGAATTTCAGTGTATGGAATCTCAAATATAAATGAACCGGTTTTATTAGATCAATTTGACACTCAGGGGCTCGCCAATAAAATTGCAGTGTTCGATAGCAATAGAATTGCTGTTTCTGACTGGCTGGATGTGAAGATACTGGAATGGACAGGCGAATCACTTGAATTGATTGGGTATAAAAGTACAGGAAAACGGACCATGGCCATTGGAGCGAGGGACAGTGTGATATATTCGGCGGAGTGGCAGCATTTGCAGACATTCTCCTTTGGTGAGATTGAAGAAGCAGATCTGGATATCAGTTCCTGGGATATTTCTTTCCCTGCCCTGGAAATCGGTGAAAGTGATACCTTTGATTTACTAGTTGAAAATAATGGTCAATTTTCTCTAGGAATTTCTCCACCTTTCCTGAACCATAATGATTTTCAATCGATAAATTTTCCAGAATATATTGAACCTGGCGATACAGCTCTTGCACAGATCGTTTACACAAAATCAAATCAAAATGCATCAGGTATGATGCGGATCACATCCAATGATCCAGATGAATCAGAAATCGAAGTTTTGATTGTAGGTAATTATGAAGGTGGAATTGTTGGTCTGGATGCACCGGATTTTACCTTACCCATCACTGCCAATGGTTCAGGTGATTTCACCTTAAGCGACCATTTAGGCCAAATAGTAGTGATTGCATTTTTTGCCCCAGGATGACCTGTCTGTATTCCGGAGTTATCGGATTTTGAGACATCCATCTGGCAGACCTATCCACAAGACAGTGTTGTTCTTGTAGGGGTCACTTCTGTAAATCAAGGGCAGATTGACCAGTTTGTGGATGAAACAGGCATCACCTATCCCATTCTTCAGGATCAATCAAGCGGAGGCACAGGGCAAGGGGGTTTTGGAGGTGTGATCTATGATGAGTATTACATTCCAAACCAGGGTTCCCCTTACCCCAGGGATTTCATTGTGGATCAAAATGGGGTACTGGTTTATGCAAATAATGAAGTGGATACTCAATATATGCTGTATATCCTGGATGTACTCTTGGTTGGAGAAGATTTAAGTATCGAAAAGAATAATATGGTCCCCACCAGGATGAATCTCTTTCCTGCTTATCCCAATCCGTTCAATCCTTTAACAAATATTCGTTTTAATATCTCAATGCCAGGACCTGTGAGCGTTGGCATTTTTGATAGTAATGGCCATTTTGTTACAGAATTATTGAATAAAACGCTATCATCTGGATACAGAGAACTTCAATGGAAAGCATCCGCAAAAGCGAGTGGTGTTTATTTTGTTAGACTTGAATCAGAGTCTTACAGACAAGTACAGAAAATTATTTTATTAAAATAAATTAGAATTATGGTTAAACAGCTGATCTATTCTGCTCTTTTCTTTACAACGGTATCTGCACAGAATGTATGGTATGATGACAACCTTAAGGGTATTGAAGAGTTAACTTTGGAACTGAATGTTAAAGGACTTGAAGATGCGGTTTGGGAAAAACGGGTTTTAAGTTTTATTGAGCTTCGGTTTTTAGAACATGATATTCAAATGGTTGCAGAGCAGATGCCCAAAATGGTAGTGGATGTTCATATAGTTGATTCAAGGATAGAAAGAGTTTCATCATTTCTGGTCATTTTCAGTATATATAATTACAGTATTTCAGAATCCATGTATTACCGCTCTATGGCCGACACACTCATCACAAAAAAACTCATGACCAGTAAGATATTTTCCCATGAAGTTATGGGACAGACATCTTCACAAAATCTCTACCGGGATATAGAAAAATCCATCAACCAATTGATTTCCATGTATCTGGATCAGTGGTACAGAGACAACCCCATGAGTCAGTTTTAAATTTTTTCGTTTTAACGTCATCCTTTGACAATTTCCTTGACTGATGTAAGTTTTCGGGAAGGGCGGAAAACAAACCTTCAACAACAATGATGTCCGTGATCCGAGGTATAATCATAATTCATCTTGTGAGTTTTTGTCTGGCGACAGAAAGCACAAAGACCGTTTCCTTAAAAACAGGTAATCATTTAGCTGTTCTCAGGTTCGAAGGGTGGGCTATATCTGATCCCCTCACCGAGTTCCTAACAGAAGAATTCAGAAAAACAGTGCGTGATCTGAAGATCTTTCATGTGCAAGATCGCGGGATCACCAACGAAATCAATATATTTTATCCGCGTAAAAAAGACTACTGGGCCTGCTGGAGTGAAGAATGTGCTATAGACCTTGGGAGGCGGTTGGATGTGAACTATGTCATCGCTGGGAATATCCAGAAGAAAGGGGATGATGAATTTTTAATCAAGGGTCGATTATTTTCAGTGGATATGGAAACCACGCTTAATGAATTTGCCATGAACAGCAGTGGTATCACGGATAGTCTGCTGCTGGAAATGAAAAAAATGGCCTACAACGTAAGCGGGCTTCCAGTACCGGATACGTTATCTGTGGGAACAGATACATCACAGGTGGCAATAACTGAAGATATAAAACGGAAAAGGGAATGGATCAAATTGCCGCCAATTCCTAGTAAGATCAAAGCACTCATGATGTCTACAGCACTGCCTGGGAGCGGGCAGATCTGGGCGCAAAAAAAATATCCTGGCTATGGGTTCATGGGGACAGAAGCAACACTGGGGCTGGCTGCCTTGATTGCTTACACCCAGTATAATAAGGCCTGGGGAGGTTTTGAAAAAAATTACAATGCATACCAGGATGGGACTGATCCCCACACACTCATCGGACTTCGCCCAAAAGTTGTTCAATATGCTGCTGATACCCGTAGGTATAACGCATTCATGAATAATATACGCAGTGTAGGTGCATCCATATGGATTGTAAATATGGTTCATGCATATCTTGTGGCTCCTAATGATGATTTTTTTGATGGGGAATATTTTTTTGATCTAGAGTATAAACCCGATGTTAACCAGGTTCAGCTCAATTTTAATTTTCCATAAGTTTAAGCCCATATTTAGGGTCATTGGTTTAACTACATTGTTATTGGTTTCATGTGAAGAAGCCAAATATGAATTAGATAATCCCTTTGATCCTGAGAACATGGACTTAGACCCCCCGGCACTTTTTTTTCACCCGCCAGAGATTAACGCTACAGTTGGGGCTCCAATTTCGGTTGAACTCTATGGATTAAAACTGGATTCTTCAGCAGCAGCTCATTTAGATGTCAGATATGATTGGGGCAGTGTGACAGTTGATTCCGTCGTCCCCGGCCTTTTTTTCACGGGAGAAAATAATCCAATGGAAGTCACGGTGGATGAACAAGGAGTTCTAGATATTTTCATCTATTACCTTCCGGATATGGAATCAGATCAGAATGAAGGAGGCACCTGGTCCCTGGCTACTGTTTACTTTTCAACACTATCTACGGGTGAGTCAGAATTATTGTATGGACCCAATACCAGGCTTCGTGATGCCAATAATGATTCTGTAAAGATTAAAGATTTTGGAACGGGTTATATCAATGTGGAATAAATCTTTCCTGATCTTATTACCTATCATTTCAGGTTTAATAGCTCAGCAAGATAATAGTTTTAATTTTCAATCGAATGGCGAAAATCAAGACTATGTCAACGTAACATCAGACTCACAGAACCAACCTACAGCAGGTATGACACTGGAAGCATGGGTTAAGCCAACTGAGGATCCAGCAGCCTATGATATGAATGGTATAGTCTCTTATCTTACGCTTCAAGGTGCCACTACTGAATCAGGTTATGCTTTTCTTTATAAAGAAGGAAAATGGCGATTTGTTGTTATTACTGCCAATGATGAAAATGTATTTCCTCAACTTACTTCTTGGCCTGGAATTGAAATTCCATATGATGGAAACACTTGGACCCATATTGCAGGAACCTATGATGGTGCCATAGCAAAAATATTTAAAAATGGTGTGGAAGATGATAGCTACAACACTCCAGGAGGAGCAATAGTCTGGGAAGATATAGACACTGATTTATATATTGGTAAATATTTGGATGGTAATACTTCCTTTAAAGGCTCAATCGATGAAGTACGAATATGGGAGATGGCAAATACGGGCTCGGAAATACAGGCTTCAATGAATGATGTCCTTGACGGAGATGAATCAGGCTTAATTGGATATTGGAATTTTAATGATAATCAATCCATTTCTGTTGCTAGCCATGTAGATGGTGGAACACCAGGTGTCTTGAACAATGATGGAAATGGTACATGGGATGATGATGTATTTTCTGGGAGTGAGGGTGCTTGTGTAGACTCTGTGATTGCTGCATTACCTTTTTTTCACTCAAATACTTTAGATGATACCATGGGCGATGATTGGAATTTTGAAAATGATAGTTACAATGATAATGTTGACTTTGCATATGAACTTACATTAACAACGCAGAGAAACCTTTATATAGATACTTGTGATACTCTTACAAATTTTGATACAATCTTGGCAATAAAAGATGAATGCGGCAATGATGTATCCATAGCTGAGTCTGATGATGGAACAGAGGATTTTTGTCCCGAAGCAAGTGTTGATCCCCCGCATTACGCAAGTATTATTGATAGTATTAATCTTGAAGCGGGTACCTATTATATCGTTTTAGATGGCTGGAGCGGAGCCTTAGGCGATTATGCTATTGCAGTTGGAACCCTTCCTTCAATTGTATCTTCAGTGATTGCAGAAGATGACAGCTATCTGGAAATCCGGTTTAGTGAAGGGATGTATACTGAAGCAACTGGAAATGGTGCT
>Ga0208522_1000461_pt1 | contig 27629 bp, 36 predicted proteins | sample ETNtaG_25_FD_185763 | JGI IMG/M metagenome (GOLD analysis project Ga0208522, IMG submission 185763) | Marine microbial and viral communities from oxygen minimum zone, Eastern Pacific Ocean - ETNP201302SV86 (SPAdes) (version 2) | ecosystem: Environmental > Aquatic > Marine > Oceanic ... | reverse complement strand
CCATACTTCAAAGAGGCAGTAAAACTTGCAATCACTCCGATGATTTCTACACTATCACTAATGGAAAATGCTGAATCTGAATCAGAAGTTTTGGGTATTGGAATTTCAGTAATCGCATTGAACCTTGGAATGTATCTTGGTGTTCCTGCTATGGTTGTAGTTGGAATTAGAAAGAAATTTTAAAATTATCATTACCAAACATCATCTACTTCATCAAGTAACTTGTATTCTAATTCAGCTTCACGTTTCATTAATTTTAATCGTGAAATATCTCTATCAAAGAACAAATCTATTATCCAATCAAGAAATACACGTGTTTTTTTATCAAATGTTGGAATTTTTGATAAATACACATTTCTCCAAATTAACCAAGCTACAAATCCTGAAATATTTACTCCCAGAAATGTTGCAATTCCAGATCTTTTTCCAATAATTGCCATTTGTCCTTTAGAATGATAAACAAATTTTTCTTGTTCAGAACTTTGAATTAATGAAATTAAATTTTTTGCAGCAATTTTTGCTTGAGATTCTGCAATCTGTGCTGTTGGAGGAAATGGCCTATTAGTTATTGGATCTATAAATAAAGCACAATCACCTATTGCAAATACACCTGGAAATTTTTGAACTTCGAGAAAATCATTTACTAGTAATTTTCCTTTTTCAGTTTTGAACATTGATCTTTTGATTGTATTAACTGGAGTAACTCCTGCAGTCCAAATCAAAGTTTTTGTAATAATTGATTCAACTTCAGATTGATCAATAGCATCTTTGGCGGTTTCATCTAATGTTTTTATTGTTACTTCATTTCCATCAAAACTTGTGACAGCTTTTTTTAATTGAATATCAATTCCCCTTTCTATTAACTTCTTTTTTGCAAAATCTGCTAACTTTTTATTAAATCCAGGCAAAATTTCTCCCATCGCTTCTAATACAATTACTTTAAGATCTTCTTTGTGAATAGTAGGATAATATTTTCGTGCATCTAAAAGTAAATCCATTAATTCCCCTGCAGTTTCTATTCCTGCAAAACCGCCACCAACTACAACAAAATTCAAGAAACTTTTTCTAAGAATTGGATTTGTTTCATTTTCTGCTTGTTCAAACATATCAATTACTCTATTTCTTAACATTACAGCATCGTTGAGTGTTTTCATTGTGTAAGCATTTTTTTCAACATCAGCCATTCCAAAAAAATTAGTTTCACTACCAAGTGCAACTACTAAAAAATCATAATGTATTGAAATACTTCTTTTATCTCCAGTTCCCCATATTGTTACTAATTTTCCATATGGATCAATATTTTTAATTCTGCCTTCATAGAATTTTGTTTTTTTACAAATTGTTCTAATTGGAAAAACTATATGCCTAGTTTCAATCATTCCTGATGCCACTTGAGGTAACATTGGGGTAAATAATAGAAAATTATCCTCTCCAATCATTACTAATTCAATTCCAGGATCTTTTCCAAATTCTGCTTCTAATTGTCTAGCACATTCTACAGCCGCAAAACCACTACCTAAAATTACAATTTTTTTCTTATTTTTGACCAATTATATCTAATCCATTTATTGACTGAATATATGCTATAAGTATAATTTTAAAAAAATTACTAGTTTTTATGTTCTCATAATATCTGAATGTAAAATCTCATAAGCTCTTGATGAATCTCTTTCATTAAGAATTATTGTAATGTTATCTTGACTGAAAAATGCATTAACTAATTCTACTCCATTTGCATGTAATACTTCTGCAACATATGATACTACATCTGATTGGTTTTGAGAGCTTGGTATTGAAATTCTAATTTTTGCAAGACCAGTACTGAACATATCTTCTCTTTCTGAAACACTATTGAAAATTTGTCTAATATCTTCCATATCCTCTGTAAGAAATCTAAATGAATCTGATAATCTAAAAAATTCATAATTATTAGTTACCTTAGAGAATTTATCTAAAATTGACATAGGATCCATTTCGTTTGAATCTTTAATAGAAAATTTAACATCCATTATTCCATCTGTTAAAGCTAATCTAGCATTTTTCAAAACTGATTCTTCTTTCATTTCTTCTTTAATTTCAAATGAATCTGCATATCTTTTGATTGCAACTACTACAGTATTGAGATTAACTGAATTTCCTAAAATTTTTTCTATTTCTGGTTGAATTTTTACTGCTAATGCAGTATAATTGATCAAATCCATTTTCATACAATCATAAATTGATCTATTTCTCGTAATGACTTCTCTAACCACTTCTGGAACAGACATCACAGATCTCATTAAAATTATTATAACATGTCAGTTATAATAGGATTATGTAATAATACATATAGTTATTCAATATATTTATATAATGTAATACATATTACATTATGTAGATAAATATGACAAGTTTCTTTGATACCGAAATTGATAGAATCTTCAAAAAAATGTCAAATCCATTTTTTGATGTAAATGACGTTTTAGAAGGATTCAACGGTGATTCTAATTCTGGCCCAGTTTTTTATGGTTGTACAATGACCATTGGTCCAGATGGAAAACCTTCTGTACAAGAATATGGAAACGTAAAACCAGACCGTTCTCCTGTTTCTGATGCCAGAGAAGCAATTGTAGATACGATTGTGGATGAAAAAGAGAAAGTAGTAAAACTCATAGCTGAAATGCCAGGAGTTGAGAAAACTGATGTCAAAATTTTAGTTGACAAGAATGTTGTAGGTATAACTGCAGAACGTGGTGAAAAAAAATACCACTGTAAAGTTCCACTCCAACACAAGGTTGATGAAAATTCTGCAAAGGCTACCTACAAAAATGGAATCTTGCAATTAGTTTTCAAACTAGTTTTGGAAAAACAAACTGGTAAAAGAGTGGAGGTTGAATAACCCCCTCCTTTTTTTGAGGTAATAATATGGAAAAAATAATTTTAAAAATTAATGAAATTCCACAACAACATGTTGGTAAAGGTAGAGCAATTATTGATCCAAAAATAATCGAAGATCAAAACTGGAATATTGGCCAAATTTTAGAATTAACTTATAACAAAAAAACGTATGTTAAACTTTGGCCAGCATCACCTCAGGAATATGGTACTGGTATTATCAAAATTGATGGTGTTACTAGGCAAAATATTGGAGCAGGAATAGATGATAAAATTTCTATAAAATCAGTTGAAGCTACAAATGCAGAACAAATTACTTTATCCCCAACTGAAAAAATTACAACTGATGGATTACAAGAATATATGATTTACAATTATCTTAATCATGTATTTACTAATGGTGACTCAATTTCACTAAATACACAAGTAGGCAACAAAATTCAATTTGTTATTACAAATACAAAACCATCAAAACCAGTAATTGTTACTGAAAAAACAATTTTCAAACTTGGTTCATTAACTAAAGCAGTTGATGCATCTGTTCCAAGAATAACATATGATGAACTTGGTGGTCTAAAAAGTGAAGTTCAAAAAATTCGAGAAATGGTAGAATTACCAATGCGTCATCCTGAATTATTTGATAAAATAGGCGTGGAAGCTCCAAAAGGTGTTTTACTTTATGGTCCACCAGGAACTGGTAAGACTTTACTTGCAAAAGCAGTAGCTGGAGAAACTAATGCTCATTTTATTTCTTTGAGTGGTCCTGAAATAATGGGCAAACACTATGGTGAAAGTGAAGAAAGAATTCGAGAAATTTTTACACAAGCAGAAGAAAACTCACCAAGTATTATTTTCATTGATGAAATAGATTCCATTGCACCAAAAAGAGATGAAGTATCAGGCGAATTAGAGAAAAGAATTGTTTCTCAATTATTAACATTAATGGATGGTATGAAATCTAGAGGCAAAGTTGTAGTTATTGCAGCTACAAACAGACCAGATTCTATAGATCCTGCATTAAGAAGACCAGGAAGATTTGATAGAGAAGTTGAAATTGGAATTCCTGATGATGAAGGAAGATTTGATATTCTTTCAATTCATACACGTGGAATGCCAATTGATGAAAAAGTAAATCTTAAACAAATATCAAAAACAACACATGGATTTGTAGGAGCTGATTTAGAAGTTTTATCTAAAGAAGCAGCAATGAGATCATTACGTAGAATACTTCCTGAAATTGATTTAGATGAAGACAAAATTTCTTCAGAAATTCTCCAAAAAATTGAAATTACTAGTGATGATTTTCGGGAGGCATTAAAAGAAGTAAGACCAAGTGCTTTAAGAGAAGTTCAAGTACAAATTCCTGATGTAAATTGGGATGATGTTGGAGGTCTTGATGAATTAAAAGATGAATTACGTGAAGCAGTTGAATGGCCTATTAAACATAAAGAGGCATATGATTATGTTAATGTAGAAACTCCAAAAGGTGTTTTATTACATGGCCCACCAGGTACCGGTAAAACTTTGATTGCAAAAGCACTTGCAAAAATGACAGAATCTAATTTCATTAGTATTAAAGGACCTGAATTGTTATCAAAATGGGTTGGAGAATCTGAAAAAGGTGTTAGAGAAATTTTTAGAAAAGCACGACAAGCAGCACCATGTATAATATTTTTAGATGAAATTGATGCACTTGTTCCAAGAAGAAGTAGTGGAAATTCTGATTCACATGTAACAGAAAATATCGTTTCACAAATTCTTACTGAAATTGATGGATTAGAAGAATTACATAATGTGTTAATTATTGGTGCAACAAATCGATTAGATATTGTTGATGAAGCACTTCTTAGACCAGGAAGATTTGATAGAATTATTGAAGTTGGAAATCCTGACTCTAAAGGAAGAAAACATATCTTTGAGATTCATACCAAAAAGAAACCGTTAGAAAGTAATGTAGATATTAAAAAATTAGTTGAAGTTACAGATGGTTTTAGTGGAGCAGAAATAGCTGCTATTACAAATAGAGCTGCTTTAGTTGCTTTGAAAAGATATGTTTCAGGTAAATCTCAAAATATTAAAGAAATTAAGATTACACAACAGGATCTAATTGATGCAGTGGATAAGGTTAGACCTCAAAAGAAAGAGGCACCTATACCTCAAGCCATAAAATAGTCTAAATACTAAAAGAAATGAGATGAAATAATGAAACTTTATCTTGATTTTGAGCCTTGTAAAGAATGCAAAGAAATGATGACTGAATTAAGCAGTCCTGAAATGATTTTTGCTGATGAAAAAACAAGATCAGATGAATCTGCTAAATTTCTTAGACATTTGACATATAATCATAATGAAGTTGTTCAAGCTGTAATGGAAGATCTTCCAAAACAGAAAAAAGATCAAGAACCTGATTTTTATCAATAATTAATTTTTTCTTAGTTTAGTAAATTCTGCATTTAGAATTTCTTTCCTAGTAATTTTTACTATATCATAAATTTTCTCAAAAATATCTTCTGTATTATTGCCCAAAATTTTAACAATAATTCCTGATTCATTAGGTAGAATTGATGTACCCGATGTAATTAATTCTGATTTTTCTATTTTTTCATTAATTATTTCATCGAGTTTTTGTATTTTATCTTTCTTTGTTAAAACATACACTGTTCCAACAATATTGTATTTTCCTAAAACTCCTTTTGTTTTCATATCGTATTTTTTAGGTTCTATTTTCATATTTTCTAAACATCGAAATTTATTGTTTTGATTTTTACAATATGTTCTAAGATAACAAATATCATAATCAAAACTTTCATTCATTGCTGTTCGTCCAGGTGTTAAAACTTCTGAATAAATTAGAGTTGCATTATCATGTATATTCAAATTTACTTTTTGATAATATCTAGAATTTTGATATGGTATTATTTGATCTGGAATATATTCCAAGTAACAATTTTCATCTAGTGTAATGTTTACCATTTGAGATGCAGAATTTGAATTCATACTGTAAATTCTAGTTGCACCTTGAGTGGTAATATGACTAACAGCATTATTTTTCATCATGATATCTGTCTTGTATCTATCTCCTTGTAAAATCCCGCCTGATGGTGAAATAATATACAAATATGCCATACCTGGAAGTGAATTTTCAGGATATACTGCTCGCTGAATTTGTAAGGGAACTTGGGAAAATTGTTTTGTTATGACTGTTTTTAATTCATTATTTTCTTTTAACTCTACATCTAAAATTCCAACTTTACCTGATTTTCCAACTTCTAACTGCTCTATTTTTAAATTATATTTTTTTACTTCTTGTGGAGTTTCATCTGAAATCAATTTTATGTCACTCAAATCTTACACTTTTTTTAAATTATTTGATTTAGGTTGAGAATCTAATAATAGATCATGAATAATATGCTCTGCAATTTTTTTAACACCTTGATCTGTTTTACAATTAATAAATTCAAATGGTTTTTCTTTTCTTATTTTTTCAGCATCTATTTTCATAATTTCTAAATCAGCATTTACTAATTCTGCAAGATCTATTTTATTAATTACCAAAAGATCACAATTTGTAATTCCTAATCCTCCTTTTCTTGGATATTTATCTCCACCAGCAACATCAATTATGTAAATAAAATAATCTGCAAGAATTGGACTAAATGTTGTAGTGATGTTATCTCCACCACTTTCAATTATAATTAAATCTAATTCTGGATGATTATCTTCCATTTCTTCTATTATTGCCAAATTCATTGAAGGATCCTCTCTTACTGCTGTATGTGGACATCCCCCTGTAGCAAGTCCAATTACCATATTTTCTGGTAATAATCCCTTTTTTGTAGCTAAATTATTTCTAATTCGATCAGCATCTTCTTTTGAGATAACATCATTTGAGATAATACTGATACTGTAACCAACTTCAGCTAGCATAGGAACAAGACGCTCAATTAGCATACTTTTTCCAGAACCTACTGGTCCTCCAATGCCTATTCTTGGTATATGAGTCATAAAGCAAAAATTAATTTTTATGTAATAAACATTTTAGAATCCATTTTTTCATGTGACATTTGGATTATATCAAATTGTGGTGCAAATTGCCACATATCATAAAGTGATTTACTAGAATTTTCTTTTAGGGTTTGAATAATTATTGGTTTTATTTCATGAATAATTTTTTGACCTTCTAAATGTTGAATCAATCCTAATCTTAAAGCTGCTCCTATAACACTAACTGTAAAACCATATAGTAGCATTGTAAGACTTTTTTCTTTTCTTATTTGTAATGCATTACAACATATTGCAAATGCTACTGGAAATATACCATGTACTTTTTTCCCTTTAATTGCTTTTTGATATTCATTAAAAATATCATCATCTTTTACAAATTCTGAGACACATTTAATTAATTGAATTCCTGAATTAACCGATGCCTTTCTTATTTCTTTTATTGGTTTCATAATAAATGCAATTTCATCTGCTTGAATTATTTCCTTGAAATCTTTTTTTTCAGCATTTGTAAATGCATGTGAAAGTGCAATACAATCTGATGGTCCTATTTGTTGTTCAATATTTACTTTAATCATATTTTTAATATCTTCTAATCCTTTAATTTCATTATTAGAAAAAAGAAATTCTAATCCATTTGATGTTGCATAAAGTCCTGTAGGAAAAAATGAGTCTGAAAGCTGCATAACTGCAAGCTCCTCATTAATTTCATCAGTGTTCATGTACATCAGCACTAGTATGTGGCAAAAATATCTCTTCTTCTATTTTTAATTCAATATGATCAATAATTTCTTTGAAAAGTCTTTGAAATATTTCTAATTCTGAATCTTCTTGAATTGGAAATAATATCATTTTATCTTTAATTGCAATTGGTCTGTGCCTATTTCCGATAATATGGCCTAACAATATGGCTATATTTTCATTATTTTCTTTTAATTTCACTGAAATTACTTTTTCAGGAATCTGCTCAACAATAATTTTTGTTTCATTATTACCAATAATATCTCCATGTTGAAGTTTAATGCCTGAATCTAAATTAATTCCAATATCTGTACCTAAATCTGTCTTTTTTCTTAAAATTCTTTTTTCTAAATCAATTCGAGAAATTGCTAATTTTTCAAAATTAGTACTTTCTAAACTAGTTTCTTTGAAAATATTTCCTAAAATTAAATTAATGTTTATCATGATTATTTTCTAATTTTGATAAAATTATAGTTTTGTAATTTACGTTTGAATTATTATATACAGTAATTAAATACTATAATTATTGATGCTCACTCCTAGAGAATTAGAAAAATTAAATATTTTTGTTGCAGCTGAATTAGCTCGTAAAAGACAAGGAAGAGGACTAAAATTAAATCACCCAGAATCTGTAGCTATTCTTTCTGATCATATATTGGAAGGTGCAAGAGATGGAAGATCTGTTCCAGAATTAATGAGTTCTGGAAAACAAGTTTTGAAAAAAGATCAGGTATTACCTGGAGTTGCAGAATTAATCCATTCCATACAAGTTGAAGCTACTTTTGATGATGGTACAAAATTAGTTACTGTTCACGATCCTATAGGTGAAAATTAAAATGATTCCTGGAGAATATTTTTTATCTGAAGAGCCAATAATTGCTAATGATGAAAAAATTACAATAACTTTAGATATTCAAAATACTGGTGATAGACCAATTCAAGTTGGATCTCATGCACATTTTTTTGAAGTGAATAAAGCATTAGAATTTCCAAGAAGAAAAGCATATGGATTTCATCTTAATATTCCTGCAGGTACTTCTATAAGATTTGAACCTGGAGATAATAAAAAAGTGGAATTAACTGAATTTTCTGGAAAAAGAATTGTTTATGGATTTAGTGGATTAGTAAATGGTTCATTAACTGAGAAAAAAGATGAAGCATTTTCTAAAGCAAAAGAACAAGGTTTTCGAGGTATGGAATTATGACTCTAAATATTTCTAGAAAAAATTATGCTGATTTGTTTGGTCCTACAACTGGTGATAGAGTTCGTCTTGCTGATACTGATTTAATTATTGAAATTGAAAAAGATTTGATCAAACATGGTGATGAATCTGTTTTTGGAGGTGGAAAAAGTATTCGAGATGGAATGGGACAAGCTAGTGGAGTATCTAGAGCTGATTCACTTGATCTTGTTATTACAAATGCAATAATTATAGATCCTGTTTTAGGAATTATCAAAGCTGACATTGGTGTAAAAGATGGAAAAATTGTAGGTGTAGGAAATGCTGGAAATCCAAATATTGCTGATGATGTAGATATGATAATTTCATCTAACACTGAAATCATTGCTGGAGAAAATACAATTTGTACTCCTGGTACAATTGATTCTCACATTCATTTTATTTCTCCACAACAAGCTACACATGCAATTTGTAATGGAACTACAACTATGATTGGTGGTGGAACAGGTCCTGCTGATGGGACTAATGCTACAACATGTACGCCTGGAAAATGGAATATTCATAGAATGATTGAATCTGTAGATAATTTTCCAATGAATTTTGGTTTTCTTGCAAAAGGAAATGATTCTCTTGAACCTGCATTATTTGAACAAATTGAAGCTGGAGCTTGTGGATTAAAATTACATGAAGATTGGGGAACAACTCCTGCAACAATTAATTCTGCATTAAATGTAGCTGACAAAACTGATACTCAAGTTGCTATTCACACTGATACTCTAAATGAATGTGGATTTGTAGATGATACAATTGCAGCAATTGCAGGTAGAACAATTCATACTTATCATACTGAAGGTGCAGGTGGTGGACATGCTCCTGATATTTTAAAAGTTGCAAGTGAATCTAACATTCTTCCATCTTCAACAAATCCAACACGTCCATTTACTGTAAACACATTAGCAGAACATCTTGACATGATGATGGTTTGTCACCATCTTAATTCATCAGTACCTGAAGATATTTCATTTGCTGAATCTAGAATAAGAGGAGAAACAATTGCTGCAGAAGATGTTTTGCATGACATTGGAGTTCTTAGTATGATGTCTTCAGATAGTCAAGCAATGGGAAGAGTTGGAGAAGTTACTACAAGAAATTGGCAAACTGCAGATAAGATGAAAAAAATGACTGGAAGTTTATCTGAAGATAATTCCCAAAATGATAATTTTAGAGTAAAACGATATCTTGCAAAAATTACTATTAATCCTGCTATTACGCATGGAATTTCTGATCATGTTGGAAGTTTGCAGCCTGGAAGATTAGCTGATATTGTAATTTGGTCTCCACAATTTTTTGGTGTAAAACCTAAGATGATTATCAAAGGTGGTTTCATTGCTTATTCTTTAATGGGTGATCCAAATGCATCCATTCCAACAACAGAACCTGTCTTATATCGACCCATGTTTGGATCACTTGGTAAAGCAGTACAATCAACATCTATAATTTTTACATCTCAATTAGCATTAGATAATGGCATGCAGGAAAAAATTAATTGTGATAAAAAATTAGTTGCTGTAAAAAATTGTCGCTCTATCGGAAAAAAAGATATGTTGTATAATGATGCAACACCTGACATTGATGTAAATCCAGAAACATATGAAGTAAAAGTTGATGGAAAAATTACTACAACTGATCCTGCAACAAAATTATCTTTAGGTCGATTGTATCATTTATTTTAAAAATATTTTCGGAAGTACTTGAAATATCTGTTTTATTATTTTAAAATAATTTCATCAGTGACTATTTCACATTTTTAACGAGGCCTAAAATTTGTTGTATATAAAATTTAATGAGCCTAAAATCCTTAAATAGATACTGACATTACTTTTTTCTAGTGTCCAAAACTAGATCTGCCTATGTGTTTTCACTTTTAGCAATACTTGCGATCATTACTGTTTCTGGTATTCCTCAATCTGTTTATGCAGCAGGTGAAATCTCTCAAGGTTTTGCCGTTGGAGAGGCCTTACCAGAATGGATTGGCTGGGCTATTGTAGTTGGTCTAGGAATGGTATTTGCTGTAATTATTACAATTGAAGTAAAAATTGAAGAAAAATACCTAGGTGTTAGTCAAACCTCTGAAATGTTTAACACAGCAGGAAGAACTATCAAAACTGGTCTTACAGCAGCAGCAATTGTTTCAGCATGGACATGGGCAGCAACTTTACTACAATCATCCACTGTAGCATATCAATATGGTATCAGTGGTCCATTTTGGTACGCAGCAGGCGCATCAATTCAGGTTCTATTATTCGGAATTTTAGCTATTGAATTAAAACGAAAAGCACCAAACGCACACACTTTCTTAGAAATTATTCGTGCAAGATATGGTAACGGTTCTCACAAAATATTCTTAGTATTTGCATTAATGACTAACATGATTGTAACTGCAATGCTTCTACTTGGTGGTTCAGCAGTTGTTAATGGATTAACTGGAATGGATATTTCACTAGCCGCTTTCTTAATTCCAATTGGTGTTATGATTTACACTTTAGTTGGAGGATTAAAAGCAACTTTCGTTGCAGATTATATGCACACTATTATCATATTCGTTACAATATTGACCTTTGTTACAGCAGTCTATGTCAACACTGACATTACTGGTGGTATTGAAGGAATGTATGATAAATTAGTACAAGCAGCCGAAATAAGACCAATTGAAGGTAATGCTGCAGGAGCATTCTTGACTATGGCATCTGCCGGTGGTTTGATGTTTGGTATCATTAACATAGTTGGTAACTTTGGAACTGTCTTTGTGGATCAGGCATACTGGCAACGAGCAATTGCTGCCAAACCATCATCAACTGTAAAAGGTTTCTTACTTGGTGGACTTTGTTGGTTTGCAATTCCATTCACACTTGCAACTACGATGGGTCTGACGGCGGTTGCGCTCGATGTAGATATTACAATGCAACAAGCTCAAATGGGCTTAGTAGTTCCAGCAGCAGCAACTGCACTAATGGGTGAAATTGGAGCAATTATGGTATTAACAATGTTATTCATGGCAGTAACTTCAGCAGGATCTGCAGAATTAATCGCAGTATCCTCAATAGTAACTTATGATTTGTATAGAACTTACAGTAATCCGAATGCTACAGGTAAACAACTTGTTAAAGTATCCAGGGCGACAATTGTTGCGTTTGGGCTTGGTATGGGTGGTCTAGCTGTAGTACTACTTAGCATGGGTCTAAGTCTTGGATTCGTCTACCTAGCAATGGGTATCTTGATTGGTTCAGCAGTAATTCCAATCGCACTTACGATATTGTGGTCCAAAACCAACAAAGTTGCGGCAACAGCGGGAGCGGTTATTGGATTGTTATGTTCAACAGCTGTATGGGTAATGACAGCATCTGGTGCAGGTGGTTTTGTCGAATCAGGTGGTGTTATTGACTTAGCTAGTCTTGGTAACAATTACGCTATGCTATTTGCAAACATTACAGCAATTCTTTCTGGTGGTTTCATTGCAATAGTTGGAAGTCTTGCAGCAGGCAAGACATTTGATTGGAATGATCTCAAAGAGAAAATTACTCTTGTCGAAATCACTACAGAACAACAAACAGAAGACGAAGAGACATTAAAGAAAGCCTTCAGATTCAGTGTTAGAGGTGGAGGTGCAATGGCTTTGATACTAATCGTTGTATGGCCATTACCATTAATTGCATCAGGATATGTATTTGAAATTGGTGCTTACGCTGTCTGGGTAGCAATATCAGTGATATGGGTATCACTTGCATCAGCAATTATCATATTCTTGCCAATAATTGAAGCAAGAAAAGGAATCGCACAAGTCTTTAGTGGAAAGAAAGCAGAAGGAGCATAATGACCTCTTGTACTGGGTGCAATGTTGCACTGGGCTTTAAGAAATACAATTTTCAAAAACAATGGCGAGTTCCTGGATATTTTTGTAAAGAATGTATGAAAAAAGTTGGTCAGGACTTTGATGATCATGGTAGAATTACTCTACCTAAGAGATCATGTGACTCATGTCATCAAGATTTCTTCTTCTTAACTACTACATGGCAAAACAAAAAACGTCATCGTTGTTGTGATGTTTGTAAAGATATTGTAGATATTGAAGCAACTTCTGCTAAATATGAAAAAGAACCTTATTTTCCACCACCACCAGCTAGAGTTCCAATAATGATGGCTATTTTTGCAGGTTTTGGTGTATTGTTAATGATTATTGGACTTGCATATGTTGTACTTGTTGCGCCAACACAGGAGGCTAACATATTACACATTATTGTTGGAAGTTGTATGACTGGTGGTGGATTTATGCTGGCAAGAAAGATGGTTAAAGTTAGAAATATTGTATTAGGTAAGATATCAAATTCTTAAAAATAGTATTAATTTTTAAATCCTATAACGTTTAAAATAATCCTATGAGAACAAGTGATCCAAAGTATAGAAAATACATGTTTGCTTTAATGGGTATATGTGCTGCAATTATTGTACTAGTAAATATGCCAAAATAAATTTTTAATTAAATTTATTATTTTTTGATTGATTCTAAAGAATGTCCACGATTAGTAATCATTTGTGTAACTGCTCCAATTGTATAATCTAGTCCATGTTCTTCTTCAAAATGATCTCTTAATTTTTCAATTAAACCTATAGTTAATTCTTCATCTAAAACTAAATCACATTCATACCCGTAATCACTACATCGTAATTTAATTGTCATAAATTTCGAATTTAGGTTAAGCTATAAAAACTGTGGACATCAGTTTTTCTACAATATCACTAATAAGCTCTAATGATAATTTGATAGTAAATGAAAGGACTGGAATTTATTTTTCTTGGTGTTGGTTCTGTCCTTGGGGCTTATTTGAGATACAAGATTACTGAATCTCCATTACTTTTCAATACAATACCTGTTAACGTTTTGATGGTTAATGTTGTTGGAGCTTTTATTCTTGGAATATTTATTGTACTTTCCCAACAATGGCATCTTGATGGAAAATATTCTTTATTTGCTGCTGTAGGTTTTTGTGGCTCACTAACTACCATGTCTGCATTTGCACTTGATTCTAGTAATTTACTTGAAAATAATCAATATACTGCACTAGTAGTGAATATTTTTGCTAATGTAGGATTATCTATTGCAGCTTTGATTGGAGGTAAATCCTTAATGAGTGCAATTATTAATAATTAATTGAAAATGGTCTATTCATATCAAGTAATTAAATTCCAAACCATTTCCTTTGTTCAGGGAGTTCATTGGTCTCAATCAGTTGGTGATAAAGGAATTCTTTACAAATCCCTTAAAGATCCATTTTCAAAACTTCTTGTACAATTATCAAATGGTTCAAAAAAATTATACCATGTTCCAAAAGATAGGACAGTTATTGTAACTAATGATACTATACATTTTCTAGGCGAATCAGCTTAATCATTATTTTCAATAATGAGATATACCAAATTGAATTTATATCACTAATTTAGTGCTAAAATATTGTTAGAATTAAACAAAAAAGTATTTGGTAATATTATGACTCAAGAAATTATTGGTGCAGAGCCATCTATTATTGAAATGAAAACTATTTTTGAAAAAGAACTTTTAATTTTAATTGCAAATTTGGAATCAACTTCAAAAGAAAATTTAGATAATATTGTAAAACAACAAAAAATTTGTGAAAAACATGTCAACACTCGACCTGGTGCAATGGCTTTGAATCAAAGTAAAATTGAGATGTTTAATGAGTATAATGATAAATATCTTGAAAAAATTAAAGAAAAATTAACTACTTTTTAGAATCATCTGATGGTTGTACAAATCCACCATCTAATTTTTCATGATACTCATCTACTTCTTCATTAATTATTTTATCATCTGATGAATCATCTGATGGGTTTACAAATCCACCTTGAATTGAATCTGGTGGTGGAATTTTTTTTGATTTTCCTAATCCTATAGTTGTAATAATTACTGATGATAAAATAATAAAAAATATCATTTGTGGATATGCTTCAGCATTTGGTAAACCCATTGTAATTGGATAAGTTGCAAGTACAGCAGCAGCTAATCCTCTTGGAATCATTGAAGTTGTTACTGATTTATCTAATTTAGAAAATCTTTTTGTTAATACAGCTTTTACAACACCTGCTCTACCAACATATACTGCAATTGTAATTACAATACCAAATACCATATATTCAATTTGTCCAAATGTTGCCATTAATCCAACAAATACGAAGAAAAATGATCTAACCAAAAATGTTAATTGATTATGTGTTGGATCATCCATTTCAATTCTTGGAACTTTAAATCTAAGAATTCTAGACAGATGTCTTTTGTTACCAATCATTAAACCAAATACTAGTGCAGTTAATGCCCCTGATTCTCCAAATGAATTTGCCAAGAAAAATAGAACAAATAATATTGCTAATGTAAGCATGTAAGCATGCTGAGCATTTCCAAATTTTGTTGAAATATACATCCAAGGTATACCAACACCAAATCCTAGAACTAAACCAACTACAACTGCTCTACCAATTGTTTCTTGTAATGTTTGTAAATCAAAATGCCCTGCAAGAACTGCTTCAAATAAAATAAATGCAATAATTGTAGCAAGAATATCTGTGACTGCTGATTCAAAACTTAGAATTGATTTAGTTTTTTCTGAAATTTTGATATTTCTAACTAAACCAAAAACAATTGCTGAACTACTACCTCCAACAATTGAAGCTAACAAAATACTTTCTAACCATGTCCATTCTAGAACATAATGCGTAGCAACTGAAATAATTATTACGGATAAAATAAAACCAACAATAGCTAATGTAAATGAATAATGAGCAGTTTTTATCACATGTTTAATATCTAAATTTAATCCTCCATCAAACATGATAATTATTAATGCAAGTGCAGCGAAATATGGTACAACTTGAATTACAGCTTCAGCTTGAATAATTCCAAACACTGGTCCTATAATGACTCCTAGAATCATTAAAAATGCAACATCTGGAATCCCTGTTTTTTTAAAAAATGCTTCACCTGCAACTCCCAGAAATATTACAACACCTGCAGCCAGTAATATTATCGGAGCAGTTGCAATTGGTTCATCTTGTATTGATAATGAAGAAATTGAATTTTGTATTTCTGCTAATTTATTCAAAATTAATGCTGAATCAATTTTTGATAATGAAAAATCTTCTATTTGTGATGTAATCAAATTTAAAATTGATAAAGTAATTGCATTCATTACTAATTGATTGAAATTCTATATGCTTAAAAAGTAAACTGAATTTTTTATGAGTATTATTCATTTTTAGAAAAACATTAAATCTAATATAACAATCATTTTTCTTATTGAGTGCAACTGATTCATTACGTGAGGATCATAAACAAATTAGACGCTTAGATAAAGTTATCATAAAATGTTATACAGATCTTTATGCGGGTAAAAATATACCTATTTCTGATTTAGAAAAAATTACAGTAATTATTGAAGAATTTTTTGATTCAATTCATTATTCACGAGAAGAAGACTCCTATTTTCCATGTGTTGCAAGTTACGATCATTTAAAGCAAGAAATACGTGCATTACTAATTGAACATGAATTTTCAAGAAGAATTGCAATACAGCTCAAAAAACATGTAAAGAGATGGAAAAATGGTGAGGATGCACGGGAACCTGTTGCAAGATTTTTGAAAACATATTCAATTTATCTGATGGATCATATGAAAAAAGAAGAAAATTTCTTTGATAAAGCAGAGGTTGAAATTATTTCAAAAGAAGAAGAATTTGAAATGTATGAACAATTCAAATCAGTTATGACAGTTTCAAGAAAAATGGAAGAAATGATTAAAGAAATTGAATATTTAGAGAATCAGAATTGGGTTAAAAATTAACGTAAGCTCTTTATTGGTTATTCTAACATTTTTGTACATGAAACCTTTCATTCTTTGGATGACTGGTCTTCCTTGTTCAGGTAAGACTACCATTGTAAAAGATTTGCAGAAGGATATTCCAAATTTGGCAATGCTTGATGGTGATGAACTAAGAGAATGGTTCTCGCCTAAAGATTTTTCAAAAGCAGGACGTGATGAGCATAACAAAAAAGTTGCTCATTTGGCTAAACTTTTGTTAAATCATGGTGTTCCAAGTATAGTATCTCTAGTATCACCATATGTTGAGAATAGAGAAAATGCTAGAGAGATTATTGCTGCAGGTGATCAGTTTGCAGAAGTGTATGTGAAGTGTTCATTAGCTAAATGTGAAGAACGAGATGTCAAAGGCATGTATGCCAAGGCAAGAAAAGGAGAAATTAAGGGATTCACAGGAATTGATGATCCTTATGAAGCTCCAGAAAAAGCAGATTTAGTAATTGATACTGAACATGAACCACTTTCAGACAGTGCAAATAAAGTAAAGGACTTTCTTAATGAAAGAAACCTACTCTAATTTTTTAAATTCTTTTACTATTTTATCATGAATTAATCCGTTAGTAACTAAAATCCCATTTTGATGATACACATTTTTGTTATTGTATGTTAATTCATTTCCTAACATATCTGTCATTTTCCCACCAGCTTCTGAAATAATGCAATAAGATGCAGCTGTATCCCATTCTTTCATTTTGTTTGTTGTAGTAATGTATGCTTCAGCTTGACCAGAACTAATTTTTCCAACTTTTAACGAACTACCTATACTTGTAAAATCTTCAATTCCAACTTTTTTAATGAATTCTTTTTCTTTTTCTGATAAATGGTGCCTAGATCCTACTGTTCTACATTTAGATAGTTCATTTATTTTAGTAACTGAAATTTTATCCCATCTGTTATCTGAATATCTAAAAGCACCACAATTCTTTTGTGCAACAAATAATGTTTTTTCTGTTGGCCATGCAATAACTCCAAGAATTGGTTTTTTATTTTGTATTAATGCAATCATTACAGTAAACTCTCCAGTTTTATCAATAAAATCAGAAGTTCCATCAAGTGGATCAACAATCCAAATCATATCTTTTGATAATCTACTTTGATCATCAATATCCTCTTCAGAAAGTATTGAATATTTTGTATTTGATAAAATTTCATTAATTATTTTATTACTTTTCAAATCTGCATCTGTAACTGGTGAATCATCAGTTTTTGTGAATGTATTGTAATCTTTTTGATAAATTTCTAAAATTGCATTACCTGCTTCTTGTGCAGCTTTAATTGCAATATCTAATTCAGGAATTTTATCAGGAATTGGAATGTTATTCAATTATGATGCCCTTATGTTGTTAATTCTGGCTTTAATGACCAAGCAACTCCTAGCATAATAAATGGAATTGACATAACTCCTATTATACCAAGCATGGTGTTAAATTGAGCCTCTGAAACTGCTGGATTATTAACAATCCATGGTAATGGTAATGTAATAACTATCCAAATTGAACCTAAGAGAATTATTAGTTTAGCTCTAAATTTTTTATCTTTCATAATATTTTGTAATTTTGGGTTGTATTAAATTCATATGAATTTATTTTATATTCTTATTTCTTCTTAATAATATCTATAGATACTGAACCCATCACATTACCATTTGGATTAATTATAATTGTAATTTCTTCCATTGAATCAATCGTGATATTTTTCACTCCTTCATATTCCCATGTAAAATATTTTGAAGTTTCTGATTCATGTGGTATGCCTTTTAGATTAAAATTTTCTATAAAATTATAATTTTGACCACTTAATTTTATTGATAAAATTTCAGGACTACTTCCATTTGGGACAAATCTAAAAAAATATGTGCCAGGTTCCATTGTAAAATTATTTGTGTAAATTCCATTAGTATACAGTTCAGGATCTGCTAAAGTTATATGAAATACCATATTATCATCTTTTTCTTCAGAATTCATTGAAATAGATACGCTCAAAATTGCTACAATTACAATTATCAAAATTCCAATACTTTTTTTATTCATAAATTTGGAGAGATTAATTTGTATTAAAATTATTCAATGGATCCGAAGGGACGTCTATTTGGAGAAATTCACTTTTTGATTCCGTTTTCAAGTTTAGCTAACTAAAGTTTACGCACTGTGAAGCAATTTTTACACTTGAAATTAAGTATTAATTTAAAAATCAAACATATGCCTGGTCTTGAAACTAAATGGTCAAAACAACCAAAACCTGGAATTACTGATAAAATAACTGATGCAATTAAGCCTAAAGGTCCATTAAAACCACGAGTTCAAGATGGAATTAAAAAATTACAATCACAAATTAAAAAATTAGATTCAATGCTAACTAGTCTACAAGAACGTGATACTAAATTATTTCAACGAATTGTAACTGCAACACAAAATCATGATGTTCAAACTAGTAAGGTTTTAGGAAATGAATTAGCTGAAGTTCGTAAAGTTACAAAAATTTTGAGCAGTGCTCGAATTGCATTAGAACAAATTGAATTACGATTATCTACTTGTAATGATCTGGGAGATACTGTCGTTGCCATGATGCCAACAATGGGTCTAATGAAGAATTTGAAATCATCACTTGGAAAAGTAATGCCTGGTGCTGAACAAGAAATTGGTCAAATGGCAGAAATGCTTGGAGGATTTATGACTGAAAGCTTTGCCGGTGATGCAGCATTTGGAATAGATGAAACTACTAATGCAGAATCTGAGAAAATTTTAAGAGAAGCATCTGCTGTTGCAGAAAGTTCAACTGGAGAAATGTTTCCATCAGTTCCATCTAGCAGTCAACAAGCAACTAATACTAAATTTTTCTAATTTTTAACTTTCTAGATTATTTCTGCTTTCTTTAATTTGTTTAACTCTATTTCCTTCTTCACCAACAATTGTATCGATATTTGCCAGTTTGTCTCTTAAATTATTAATTATTATTCCCACTTCATCAGCTTCATTTTCTACTTTACTTCTTTTATCTGCAAGTTCTTGAATTCCTCTATTTTCTTCATCAATGTATTCACTAACTTTTTGTAATTTTTCTTTAAGATTTTTGATATCTACTGATTCTTCCTCTATGTCTTTTTCAAGCATAGTTCTTTTATCTTTAAGATTTTTTATCATTAAACCGACATAATCAATTGCTTCTTCTAATTTTGCACGTTTCCCCATTAATTCACCAATTCCGATGGTAGACTCGGTACTTGGAGATGCTTCTACTGTTACAGATTCATTAGTATTTTCATCAATTCTTTCTTCCATCATTTCTCCACCTTTTTCTTCTTTGAACTTATCAAACATTTTATTATTTACTATTGAAATTGGGAATAAAAAGTTATTATGAATCTCAAAGCTGACCTTGTGAATGAATTTTGATAGTATTTTTTAGCCTTATTTTTTTCTAAATTTTCATTTTTGTCAAAATTAGGGGATTTTTTTTGATGAAAGAGGTGTTCCGCTTTGTGTTCCGCTGTAATGTTTCAAAATGTTCCTCATAAACTACTACATTCTATACTATTGCATGTCAAAACAACAATACAGGTCCGAAATGGGCATAATGGGTGATATCTTAGACGTAACCGCTGACGGTGGTCGTGATGGAATCATTGTATCTGCAATTTCTAGAAAAGCCAACCTATCTCACTATGCAGTGTTAGACAAATGTGAGAAACTGGTAGAAGCTGGCTTGGTAGAATCAGTCAAAAATGAGAGAAATAGGGTCTTTCAAATTACTGAAAAAGGTTTAGGCTTTTTTCAGGAATTCAAACGATTTCAACGACTAGTAGAAAGCATGAATCTAAGGTATTGATCAAATGTACTCATTTATCGAACCAACTCAATCGAACCAATCTCTAGGAGACGATGGAATACTTTTTGTAAGGAATGAGGGTATCTTTGATACAATGGTCAAAACATCTCTTTTGCTAGCTAGTATGATTATTGCAGCAGCTCTGATCCCCATCCAATCTTCATTTAGTTCTCCTAGAGATTTAGATCTAATAATTTACCCTGATGGCTCTACACATATTTCTACAGAAATTGATGTTGATCCTTTTGTTACTGATTATGAATTAAATCTATTTGGAAGTACTATTGATAATTTAGTTGTAGTAGGAGATAATGAATTTCTATTAGATACGGATATTATACATGACTCTGTTTTAATTCAAACTTTTGGTTCATCCATAATTAGTATCGAATATGATATTCATGATTTAGTATCCAAACAAGGTAAACTTTGGACATTTTCTTTAGATTCTCCTTCTAATTTTACATTACTATTACCACAAAATTCTGCAATTGTTGGAATGACTAATCTTCCAATTAATATGGAAATAATTAATGATCAAAATAAATTAACACTACCTTCAGGCAAAACTGAAATTGATTATTTGTTTAGTAATACTATTTCTAATCCAATACCAGATACAGAAACTGAAACAAATTATTTTTCATATGCAATAATTGGTGGAGTAATAGTAATTGTTCTAATTGGAGCTGTAATAATTATTCGTACAAAACAAAAAAACCTTAAACCAGTAAGCCATAATCCAATAATTGAAAAAAATAATATTTTAGATATTGAAACAATTTTTAAATTAAAACCAGATCTCCGTGAGGATGATAAAGAATTAGTGAAATTTATTTTTAATAATGGAGGTAAAGCACTTGAAAGTGAATTACGTAAAAAATTCTTGCAACCAAGAACTACTATGTGGCGTGCAGTAAAAAGATTAGAACGTGAAGGAGTAATTGAAATTGAAAAGAAAGATTTACAAAATTTGGTAAAATTACGCAAGAATATGGAGGAAGAAGAATGAAAAAATTAGCCGTATTTGCAATAATTGTCTTAATTTTTGGTACAATATCTCCATCATTAGTTGATCGTGCATATGGACAAAGTGATCCAAGTATTTTGTTGCGTATTGCTGTACAAGCAGATAAACAAATTGTAAATCAATTAGATAGAGTATATGGGGATCAAATTCCAAATAATCTACAAATTTTATATGATAAAGGCCATAGAGCTGTATATTCATTAGATGAATCTTTACCTAATGATATTGAAAAAGCAAAGCAAGATTTTCTTTTAGCAATGAATTCATTTATGCAAATTTCTAGAACAATTTCCCAATCTTCAGAAAAAGTTGTCGTAGTAACTGTATCTGATAAATCTAATAGGCATTTAACCAGTGAAATTGATAGATTAGAAAAATATGTTAAAACTTTAGAAAAAATTTCTAAAAAATATAATACTAATGTAGAATCTGATTTTATTAAAATTTATGATTTAATTCAGGAATTACGTATTCAAATTAATGATGGATATGGAACATATGATGATGTTATTAATGAAATAAAGATTATTCTTGATTCCGTTAAAAATGATATACGTGAATCTGCTATAAAACAAAAATCTGATTTCATTAAGCGATTTTTTGATAGGTTACTGAATCAAGTTGATAAAATATTAACACACGCTCAAGATAATGATGTAGATCAAATTCAAATTGATAAAGCACATGCATTAATTCTTGAAATTAGAGAATTACTTTCAAAAAATCAAATTAATGATGCTAAAGTAGTATTTGCTGAACTAAAAGGATTAATGGAAAAAATTGGTTATCCAATACGAATAACATAAGCTTCATATACATTTTCTAAAGAATTTGAACATGGTCTCCAAATCAATAACAGTAGGTGTAAGTATTCCAATGATTGTAGTTGGTGCTTTGATGGCCTGGTTATGGTCTCCAATGGGAGGAGAATTACAAAATCAAGTAGAATTGATTGGAAGTACTATTGGAATTTTAGGTGTAGTGTTCTTTATTTCTGGATTATTTTACACAAAAGAACCCAATATGGTTTAGTACAAACTCATTAAATAAATAATGAAAAAAATTAGCATTATTACTTGAAAATAAGATTATTTGAGATATTTACATCAGTAGAGGGAGAGGGTATTCTTTATGGTACAAAGACTCTTTTTGTTAGACTTGCAGGATGTCCTTTCACATGTTTTTATTGTGATACTAAGGAATCTTTACCACTTGATTCTGGTACAGAATATACCATTGAAGAAGCAAATAAGTTAATTGATACTAATTTACAAAATCAAACTTACAAAGTAAATTTTACTGGTGGTGATCCATTGATTCAACATCAAGCTGTTGCACAACTTGCAAAACACATTCAAAATAAAAAAATTCCTACATATTTAGAATCATCCTGTTTTGATATTGATCGATTTAATCATGTTTTACCTTTTATTGATATTGTTAAAATTGAATTCAAAACAAAAGATTCTGATTTTGTAGATTCTGAACATTATGAAAAATTAATTGGACATACTATGAAATGTCTTGAATCATCTGTGAAATCTGAGAAAACAACTTACATCAAAATTGTAGTTAGTTCTAAAACTCAATTAAATGAATTTAAAAAATTGGTTGATGATATTTTTAATATTATTTCAAAGGAAAATATCGATGGTTTTGTAATTCAACCTACATATGGAATTTCTGAACCATCTTTGGATCTTTTATTAAATTTGTATGATGTAGTATTTCCATATTATATTGATGTCAAGGTAGTTCCACAATTACACAAATTTATTGGGGCTCCATAAATTTGGCACCTGCCTAAGAATCAGATTACGTTCAAATACTAGAAAAATGGGTAAAAATACAAAATGGATGAAAAACGCGTAAAAAAACTTGTTAGAGAATTAATAATTGAAGTTGGAGAGGATCCTACTCGTGAAGGATTGAGAGAAACTCCTGAACGAATTGCAAATATGTATAAAGAAATTTTTGGTGGATATGACTCAGATTCAGAATTATCTGTACAATTTTCTGAAGATTCTGATGTAGTAATTGCAAGAGATATTCAATTTTACTCTATGTGTGAGCATCATATGTTACCATTTTATGGGAAAATTCACATTGCATATTCACCAAATGGTAGAGTTTTTGGAATATCAAAATTAGTTAGATTAGTTGAAAAATATTCAAAAAGATTACAAATTCAAGAACGCTTAACGAAAAATATTGCTGATGAACTATACTCTCAAGGAGTAAAGGGTGTGGTAGTTTTTGCTGATGCTGAACATCTTTGTATGAGAATGCGTGGGGTTAGAAACGAGGCTACTCTTTCATCATCTGCATTTAGAGGAATTTATGAAAATAAGGAAGAAAAAGAGGGTATTATGACACTAATTAGAAAACGTGCATCAAATTCATCTTTTTAGTCAATACTCAAAAATTAAATAATCAATATTTTTCATCATCAATATGGGGAAAGCAAATCCGTATATTCACATTCCAAAAGAATCTTGGCCTAATTGGACATGGTATGCAATAGAATGTGTAGCTCTTATTGTAATTGCTTTTTTCTCAGCAGTTCTAATTACTGATACATTTGAAGGATTAACTACTGAACAACATAATTATGTAATTACAGGAATTTTTGCATCATTCTTTTTAATTTGGTATGTATTAATTAGAAGTATAATTCTAAAAAAGAAAATTCTAAGATAAATAATTTATTTAAGATATTTTGTTTTATCTATAATTCCAGCTTTTTTAAATGCAATTTTTCTATTATTACAAGATTCACAAATTCCACAATGATATTTTTTATTTGAATAACAACTCCAAGTTTTAAAAATTGAACCACCTAGATTTTTTATTCCTGATTTTAACAAATCACTTTTTGATAATCCTTTACGATACGGTGACCAAATTTCAATATTTTTTCGTAATTTTGAATTAATCCCATCAATTTCACCTTCATTGAATGCACTTTCTAGTTTTTTTGCAAATTTTGGGCGGCAATCAGGATAATTTGTATCTCCTGTGTGTGCACCATATGCAACAAGTGATGCATTAAGTGTAAAAGCCCATGCAGATGCTATTGAAAGAAATACTGCATTTCTAATTGGAACTACAATTGAATATTCAAATTTAGCTGGAATTTTTCTTTTTGAACTTGTTAGAACATTTGAATTTCCATAAAGATTCTTCATAAAATCAATATCAATAATTTTGTGTTCCTTTAATCCAAGTTTTTTTGCAAAAGATTTTGCTGCATTAATTTCCATATTTGCTTTTTGACCATATGAAAATGTGATTCCATATAACTCATATTTTGATTTTAAAAATGAAACTGCACATACAGAATCTATTCCTCCACTAAATACAATTACTGCCTTTTTCATAATTCATCATTTAATTATTTTTTACGTGTATTGCTCCTTTACTTGGTTTACAAATTATCGTCTCACATTCAATATGTGCAGTTTTAAATCCTTTTGACATTGCATTACTAATTTTTTTCAAATCCATTGAATTTTTTGAAAATGCAATCACTGATGGACCTGCACCACTAATTGTTACACCATATGCTCCTGCTTTTATGGCATTTTGCTTTACTTTTTGATAACCTGGAATCATATGTTGTCTTGCAGGTTCCACAATTACATCTTTAATTGAATTTCCAATTAATTCAGGATCTTTTTTCATAAATCCAGCTACTATTGATGATGCATTTGAAATATTTGCCACAACATCTGTTAATTTTACTTTTTTGGGAATTACTCCTCTTGAAACTTTTGTTTTCTTTTTGGGAACTTGTATTTTTGGAACTGCAATACACATTTTTAGATTCATGGGAGGATCTATTGTAATTACATCTAATGGATTTGTTTTAACAATAACAAATCCTCCTAAAACTGATGCTGCAACATTATCATAATGAATTGATCCAGCACTAGCTTTTTCACCAAACCCTGCAAATTTTACTAATGCATTGGGATTTAATTTTAATTTAAATAATTTATCAAATGCTACTGCACTTGCAGCAGCAGATCCAGCACTACTACCCATTCCAAACCCAGCAGGTATCCCTTTTTTTATTTTAATTTCAATACCTCCTTTAATTTTTAATTCTTTTTTCATATTTTTTACAACTAATCCAGCAGTATTATTTTCCGGATTTGTAGGAATATTATCATCTGTGATTATCGTAATACCGTTTTTCGTTTTTGTTAATGTAATTTCATCATAAAATGCATCTATTGCAAGTCCAAATGTATCAAATCCAGGACCTAAATTAGCAGTAGATGATGGTGCTTTAACTGTAATTTTTGATGCCAACTATCCTTCTACCTCTTCGCCTAAATTAAGAATTCTGCTTAATGCACTTTCAATATTAACAATACCTTCGCCAGTTGAATTTGAAATCGGAATTAATCCTTGTGCAAATCCACCAAGATTCAACCCTCGTAAAATACTTGTTGTTAATGTATAGGTTTCACCATCTGTATCTTTAGATATTGCATTTTCTAATGTATTCAAATTTGTTGACCATTGCAATATGTCTTTTAATTGTGTATCTATAACATCTGTTTTTGTTATTGCATTTATTGTTGGTAAATTAAGTCGTAATCTAATTGATGTTGCAAGTAATGCAATTGATACAAAATTTGTAGGTGTAGTAATTATTGAACCATCAAAAAGAAAAATACTTGTCTTTTCATCAGATGTAAGATTATCAACAATAAAACGACCACTAGAACGATATGCAAATAATTCAATTTGACCTGGTGTATCAACAATTAGATAATCTGGATTTATGTTATCAACTTCATTTTGTATTTCATCAATTTTTGATGCAATCAAATCATTTGCCATTACTAATCCACCATTTGGTCCAAGACTATATTGTTGCATTATTGAAACATAATCCACATAATCTCTAACATCCACATCACAATTGTATGGCATACTTTCAACACCAGGATCTAAATTTAAGACTGCAGCAAATGCTCCATTTCTTGTATAATATTCATATAATTTTGATGTAAGTGATGATTTTCCTGAACCAGCTGTTCCAGTAATAAAAATTGTTTTCAATCTTGTCTAGATTTATTTTCTTTGCTTATATTTCAAACTAGATGATTTTGAGAGAAATTTTTTACTTAAATTAATTTTATAATTATTTTAAATTTAGAATTAATTGAAAAATTCATGAAATTTCACTTTGATAATATTTTTCATGCCTATTTCTAGGCATGAAAATTTAATGATTATATTTTCATCAACTTTCATATTTGATTATTTAAAAAAATTATCTAATGAATTGGAGAATAGTAGCCGTACCTGTCACTTTAATCCCTATCATCATAATTGCTATTCAATTTGATATTAAGATAGAAGATATTCTAGCAATTGGCATCTTTCCATTTATTGGAGCAATAGTTGCAATGATGATTAAATTAGGTTTACAAGGAATCAAATTTGCATATATTACAAGAAAATATCTTGGCAATACTGATTCATTTTTTAAATTAGTTGGTGTTAGAGTTGGTAGTGAATTTATTAAATTTACAACTCCAATGTTCATTGGAGCAGAATTTATTGTAATTTATTATTTGAAGAAAAAAGGAATTGCACTTTCAAAAGCCACATGGATTGCACTTGTTGATATTGTAACTGAGGTTCTTGCAGCTGGTTTATTGTCTATGCTAGCAGGAATAATTGCATTATTGAATGGAGCATATGTTGTTGGAATAGTTATTTTAGCTACTAGTATTTCTATAACATCTTTATGGATGATAATGTTCTTTTTATCTTCTAAACATACATTTCAAGTTCCAAATATTTTAGAAACAATTGTTAAAAAATTAGGAAAAGAAAAAGGAAATAAAATTATTAATCAAACAAATTCTTGGATGGAAGAAACATGTACCACGATTAGAGAGAATATACAAACACCAGAATCTAAAAAAATATTTACAATTTCATTCTTGCTTTCAATAGTTTCTTGGTCATTTTATGGAATCTCTTTTATGATTATTGCAATGGGAACTGG
>Ga0208522_1000452_pt1 | contig 27867 bp, 30 predicted proteins | sample ETNtaG_25_FD_185763 | JGI IMG/M metagenome (GOLD analysis project Ga0208522, IMG submission 185763) | Marine microbial and viral communities from oxygen minimum zone, Eastern Pacific Ocean - ETNP201302SV86 (SPAdes) (version 2) | ecosystem: Environmental > Aquatic > Marine > Oceanic ... | reverse complement strand
TCGGTGCTGCTTGGTGGCGGGCCGATCGTGTCAGACATCACCAAGGACCAGACCTATGAGGGTGCCTGCTTCGTCGCAGGATGACCCCCTGACAACAACCGAAAACTGAGAACCGGGCGGGGCTTCGGCCCCGCCCGGTCTCGTTTTCAACCCTTTACTCGCTGGACCACCCCACCTGTCCAGGGGGTCGGTTAGGGTCCCAGTCTGTTCATCCGCCAGTGGGGGGAATCATTGACCCAGAATCAGGGGACTGAGACCAACCAGAGATCCGACCTGCGACGTGGCCCCAGACGGGTCACCGACGAGCGACCGTGGTGGGACACCTTCCCCTGGTGGGGGGCGATCATCGCATCGATCCTCCTCTGGATGGCCTTTCAGATAGCTACCAACGATGACTACGAGCTTGCCTGGGAGAGAATCGCCCCCGGCCTTCGCCTCACCGTCACAGCCACCCTGCAGGCCTTTGCCATAGCCCTCCTGGTCGGCCTAATTGCAGGCATGGGCCAACTTTCACGCAACGTCGTGGCACGCAATATCGCCCGCACCTACGTGGAGTTCATTCGCGGTATCCCCATCCTTCCGCTTATCTTCACGGTCGCTCTGATCGTGGTTCCCGAGACGACAGACCTCCTCAACGCCCGCCTGGATGCATGGTTCGGCTGGGAGTTCAAGCTGTCCTTCCAGATGAGGGCGACGGTCACCCTGGCGCTCATCTACGGCGCCTACATGGCCGAGATCTTCAGGGGTGGCATCCAGTCCATCCCCCCGGGCCAGACCGAGGCCGGCAGGTCACTTGGCCTGACAAGGCGACAGACCATGAACTCGGTTGTGCTTCCCCAGGCAATGAGGGCGATCATCCCGCCCCTCGGCAACGACTTCATAGCCATCCTGAAAGACACCTCCCTGCTGTCGGTCCTCGGTGTGTTGGAGATCACCCAGCGGGGACGCCAGTTCTCGGCCAGCACCTTCAAGTTCCGCGAGGGCTACTTCGTGGTCTCGTTCATCTACCTGATCCTGACGCTCAGCCTCTCCCTCCTCCTCGGGGTACTCGAGCGGCGTATGACCCGTGACCGCAGGGGGGAGCGCTGAGATGATCAGCATCCGTGGGCTGAGCAAGACCTTCGACAAGACCATCCACGCCGTGGCCGACGTCGACCTCCATATCGACGAGGGTGAGGTCGTGGTAATCGTCGGACCCAGCGGATCAGGCAAGTCCACGATCCTGCGCTGCATCAACCTGCTCGAGATTCCAACGAAGGGAACGGTCGAGGTTGACGGGTTTGAGTTGACAGACACCGCCACCGACATCGACCACGTCCGGGCCGAGGTTGGCATGGTCTTCCAGCAGTTCAACCTGTTCCCGCACCTGACCGTCATGGAGAACATCACGTTGGCCCAGCGCAAGGTCCGTGGCCGTAGCAGGTCCGAGGCCCAGGAGATGGCCGTGCGCCAGCTCGCCCGTGTCGGAATACCCGAAAAGGCCGATTCCTACCCACGCCAGCTGTCAGGTGGCCAGCAGCAGAGGGTTGCCATCGCCAGGTCACTCGCCATGGAGCCACAGGTGATGCTCTTCGACGAACCCACCTCGGCGCTCGACCCCGAGATGGTCAAGGAGGTCCTCGACGTCATGCTGGAGCTGGCAGCCGAGGGCATGACGATGGTCGTCGTAACCCACGAGATGGGGTTCGCACGGGCTGCTGCTGACCGGCTTGTGTTCATCGACGAGGGCGAGATAGTCGAGTCCGGGCCTCCCGATGAGATCTTCTCCAACCCGACACACGAGCGCACCCGCGCCTTCTTCGACAAGATCCTCTACTGAGCCACGCCTCGCCCTATCCTGACCACCCCATGCCGCCAGCCACTGCAGTCGAACTGACCGGAATCACCAAGCGGTTCCCCGGCGTCATCGCAAACGACGATGTGCACATCAGGGTTGCCGAGGGTGAGATCCACGCCGTGGTCGGTGAGAACGGGGCGGGCAAGTCGACCCTGATGAAGATCCTCTACGGCATGCTCGTGCCCGACGAGGGACAGATGACCGTCGGTGGTGAGGTGGTCAGCTTCTCCTCCCCGGGTGAGGCGATCGACCGGGGAATCGGCATGGTCCACCAGCACTTCATGCTCGCCGACAACCTGACTGTGATGGAAAACGTGATCCTGGGTGCAGAACCGCTGAAACGCGGGGCGATTGACAAGGATGCAGCAAGGTCCAGCCTCGAAGAACTGGGAGCCTCCTACGGCCTCGACATCCACCCGGACGACATGGTCGAGACCCTCGAGGTGGGTGAGCGGCAACGGGTCGAGATCATCAAGGTGCTCTACCGCGGCGCCAAGATCCTCATCCTCGACGAGCCCACTGCCGTACTGGTGCCCCAGGAGGTCGAGGAGCTGTTCAGGAACCTCCGTGAACTCAAGGTACAGGGCCACACCATCATCTTCATCGACCACAAGCTCACCGAGGTCCTGGAGATCGCCGACACGATCACCGTTCTACGTGCCGGGCGCACGGTGACTACCGTCGATGCAGGAGACGTGACGGCCCAGGAGCTCGCGGAGTTGATGATCGGGGGCGACCTGCCCTCTCCGTCCACGGCCACCCACCAGATCGACGACCACGTGACCCTGTCGCTGACGGGTGTGTCGGTGGCCGACGACGATGAACGCGAGGCGCTGAGCGACGTTGACCTGACCATCCACCGCGGTGAGATCCTCGGAGTGGCCGGCGTCGAAGGCAACGGCCAGAGCGAGCTGATCGAGACAATTCTCGGCCTGCGGTCGACGGCTGGCGGATCCCTCACCTTTAACGGTGAGGAGATCAACGACTGGTCCGTCAGGCGACGCCGCGAGTCAGGCATCGGCTACGTGCCCGAGGACCGCCACCGCAGGGGCCTGCTTTTGGACGCCCCCCTCTGGGAGAACGCCATGCTCGGCCACCAGACAGTCGAGCCGTTCGCCAGGGGTTTCCTGATTGACAGGTCGGGTGCCCGAAATGCGACCGAGGCGATCGTCAGCCAATTCGACGTGAGGACCCCGGGAATCGACACCACCGCTAGGGCCCTCTCCGGCGGTAACCAACAGAAGCTTGTCATCGGTCGTGAGATCGCCGCCGATCCACTGCTGCTCATTGCAGCCCACCCGACACGGGGAATCGACGTGGGAGCCCAGGCTGCAGTCTGGGAGGAACTCCGCCGGGTACGTGCCAAAGGCCTGTCAGTTCTGCTCATCTCAGCCGACCTGCACGAACTGATCGGTCTGGCAGACCGTCTTGTCGTGATGCTGGGCGGAAAGGTCGTCGCCAAGCTGGACCCGGCTGACACCACCCCACGCCTGCTCGGAAGTCACATGACAGGCGCCGACGTCGATAACGGGGAGCCGGCGCAATGACCGGTCGCCGCATCCTCATGGCCCTCGCCGCACCGGTTTCCGCATTTACCTTCTCCGTGCTCATCTCCTCGGCTGTCCTTATTGCCGTCGGCACCAACCCGATCGATGCCTGGGCAGAGATGCTCTCTTTCGGAATGCGCCTGGAAACCCTCGTGGAGACCAGCAACCGGGCCACTCCCCTATACCTGGCAGGGATTGCGGTGGCAATCGGCTTCCGTATGAACCTCTTCAACATCGGGGTCGAGGGCCAGTACACGATCGCCGCCCTTCTGGCAGCCTCGGCAGGCGCCGCCGTGAGCCTGCCGGCGCCGCTGCACATCCTGTTCATCATCATCGTGGCAGTGATTGTCGGCTCGCTGTTCTCAGGTGTTGCCGGCTACCTCAAGGTCACCCGCGGGGTCCATGAAGTCATCTCGACGATCATGCTCAACGCCATCGCCTGGGCGATGGTGGGGTACCTGATGCGGACATGGTTGGCCGACCCCAATGACACCACCCTGAACCTGAAGACCCGCGAGATCGCCGAGTCGGGCCGGTTCCCGAACCTGAATGGCATCCTCCAAACCTTCACACGCGACATCAAGGGCGGCAGGGAGTTGGGTGGCTTCATCATCATCGCCGTCATCGCCGGCATCGTGTTCCACCTGTACCTGACCCGAACCCGCTCCGGCTACGACCTGCGCATCACGGGCCTCAACCCCTTTGCGGCAGAGGCCTCCGGTGTAGACCCCAAGGCGACCGTGATCCGGGCCATGCTGCTCTCCGGTGCCGTAGCCGGCCTGATCGGCCTGCCCGAAATCCTGGGTGATGACTTCAAGTACGACCTCTCGTTCACCAAGGGGCTCGGCTTCGCCGGCATCGCTGTTGCCCTGATCGGAAGGAACCACCCGGCCGGCATCGCAGTCGGTGCCCTCCTGTTCGGGTGGCTCGACAGCGCCGCTCCCATCCTCGACGTTCGGGGCGATGCCCCCCGCGAGATCGTCTCCATCCTCCAGGGCGTAGTCGTCCTCTCGGCCGTTGTCGCCTACGAGGTGGCCAGCAGGGCCCGACAGACCCAGGAGGCCCGGGACACGGCCATCGCCACCGCAACTCCCACCGACACGGGTTCCGACAAGCCCGAGGGAGAGGTCGGAGCATGAACCCAGTGCCCCTGAAGGAGTCACGCGCCCTGCGATGGATGATCGCCATCCTGGGTCTCGTTCTGGTCCTGTCCGTAACCCAGGAGCTAGCACGCCCGGAGACCACCGACCTGGTCTCGGCCGGAACCGCTGCATCCACGCTGCGAAGAGCCGTCCCTATCCTGCTGGCGGGGCTCGGCGGCATCTGGGCCGAGCGGGCAGGCGTGGTCAACATCGGCCTCGAGGGCATGATGATCCTGGGCACCTGGTTCGGTGCATGGGGTGCACTCGAGTTCGGTCCCTGGTGGGGAATAGCCATCGGTATCGCAGGCGGCGCCGCCGGCGGCCTGCTTCATGCCGTGGCAACTGTCGGGTTCGGCGTGGACCACATCATCTCCGGTGTGGCCATCAACATTCTGGCCCCCGGCATTACACGGTTCCTCTCACGCGAGATCTTCGCCAAGCAGTCAGGCGGAGGCATCACCCAGTCTCCGCGGGTCGAGAGCGTCGGACACTTTGACGTGCCGTTCGTATCGGGAGGCGAGATCTTCGGCTGGGCAACCCCTGACATCTTCGGGTGGATAGACGACCGCGGGTGGTTCGTCGTCTCGGACCTGTTCGCAGTTGCATCCGGGATCACGTCAAACGTGTCGTGGGCGACCCTTCTGGCCATTGCACTGGTGCCTGGAACGGTCTACGTCCTCTGGCGCACACCGTTCGGTCTGAGGGTGCGCTCATGTGGCGAGCACCCGGTTGCCGCGGACAGCCTCGGCGTGAACGTCTACCGGATGAAGTACGCGGCAGTGGTCATCAGTGGTGGCATGGCCGGCTTCGGCGGCGCGTTCATAGCCATCGAACAGACCGGCATCTACCGCGAGGCCCAGACCCAGGGCCGTGGCTTCATCGGCCTAGCAACGGTCATCTTCGGCAACTGGCAACCCCTCGGGGCATTCCTAGGGTCAATTCTCTTCGGCTTCGCCGACGCACTCCAACTGCGGGACCGGACAGCCGTCCATGCCCTTCTCCTCCTGACCGGCGTGGCGGTGGGCCTCATCGCACTGCGCTCCCTCAAGCGCAGCCAGCCCGTCGGTGCCGGGGTCCTGCTTCTCATTTCGGCGTTGACGCTCTGGTGGTATTTGGTGACCGACAGCGTCATGAGCGAGCTTCCACCGGTCACACCCCATATAGCCACACTCATAGTCCTGGTGTTCGCCACCAGCCGACTACGCATGCCAGCCGCAGACGGCATGCGCTACCGGAAGGGTCAAGAGTAGACACACGTGTCGCTGTCGGTTGAACAGTCAGCCTCGTGGAACGATGACGGCTTCGTGGTGCTGCCGGGCTTTGTATCCACCGGGCAGATATCGACCCTCACGGATCGCATCGGCGAGTTGATCGCTGCCTTCACCCTCTCCCCTGGCGCGGCAACCACCATCTTTTCGACCACCGAACAGACCCACGCACAAGACGAGTACTTCCTGACCTCTGGCGGCACCATCAGGCCCTTCTTCGAGGACGGAGCATTTGACACCGAGGGGAACCTGCAGGTACCCATGGACCGGGCCCTCAACAAGCTGGGGCACGCCATGCACGACCTGGACCCGATCTTTGACGGGTTCTCCCGTACCCCTGAGCTGGCCACGCTGGCAACGGACCTGGGGTTCGTCGACCCGCTCCTCCTGCAGTCAATGGTGATCTTCAAGCCACCCCACATCGGTGGCGAGGTGATATGCCACTGCGACCACACCTTCCTGTGGACCGAACCCCAGACAGTGGCGGGTTTCTGGTTCGCCCTCGACGATGCGACGGTCGACAACGGCTGCCTCTGGGTGACACCGGGCGGACACCACCAGCCGGCACGCACGCGCTTTCGAATCGACGGGACAGGCACCACCACAGATGTGATCGATCCTGTGCCCTACGAGATGGACGGCCTCGTCCCTGTCGAGGTCGAGGCCGGAACCCTGATTGCATTCTCGGGGCTACTCCCCCACTGGAGTGCACCCAACACCTCTGACGACTCCCGCCTTGCCTACACGCTCCACATGATCGACGGCACGGCCGACTACCTCGAGGACAACTGGCTGCAACGGGGCCCAGACCTGCCCCTGCGCGGTTTCGGCTGAAGCCAGACCGGTCACCGGGGTTAGGCTGAGACATGCAGATCGACCTCGACACGATCCGTCGAGCACCCAAGGTGCTTCTCCACGACCACCTCGACGGTGGGCTGCGCCCTGCAACCGTTCTGGAGTTGGCCGAGCAGCAGGGCTACGCGGACCTACCCAGCACCGACGTCGACGACCTTGCCCGCTGGTTCCGTCAGGGCGCCGCCCGACGCGACCTGAGCCTCTACCTCGAGACCTTCGCCCACACGGTCGGCGTCATGCAGACCGCCGATGCCTGCCACCGGGTTGCCTCAGAGTGCGCACAGGACCTTGCCTCCGATGGCTGCGTCTACGCCGAGGTCAGGTTCGCCCCGACCCTCCTCACGGCCGGGAACCTTGAGGTGGACGACGTGATCGAGGCCGTGCTGGCTGGCTTCGAGGAAGGGTCAACAGGCACATCGCTGGCGGTACGAACCCTTATTACCGCCATGCGAACCGACACCGACTCCATGAGCGTCGCCGAGGCGGCTGTCCGCTTCAGGGACCGCGGGGTTGTCGGCTTTGACATCGCAGGGCGTGAGGCCGGTTTCCCACCGACCATGCACCTCGAGGCATTCCAGTACCTGCAGCGCGAGAACTTCCACGTAACAATCCACGCTGGCGAGGCCTTCGGGCTGGCCTCAATCTGGGAGGCGGTCCAGTTCTGTGGTGCCGAGAGGCTGGGCCATGGCGTGAGGATCATCGACGACATCGACCTGACGGGCGACGAGGCGGCACTCGGTCGCCTTGCGGCCTTTGTACGGGACCGGCGTATCCCCCTGGAACTCTGCCCAACCTCCAACATCCACACCGGTGCCGTGGACAGCATCGCCGACCACCCGATAGGTATTCTGCGTGACCTCGGATTCAGGGCCACGGTCAACACCGACAACCGCCTGATGAGCAACGTCTCGATGACATCAGAGATGTCAGACCTGAACGAGGCCTTCGGCTGGGGGCTCGACGACTTCAGATGGCTCACGATCAACGCAATGAAGAGCGCCTTTCTCCCCTTCGATCAGCGCCTCGAGATCATCAACAGCGTGATCAAGCCCGGCTACGCATCCATCTCAGGTTGACCCGGCCTCAACGTGGCCACCTTCTCCGAATCCGATTCACGTCGCGTCGTAGCCACTGCCGGTGTCGTCGTCTCCGGCTGGGCAGTAGCACCTGATCCTGCTGGCGCCGCTGACGAGGCAGCTCGACTGGGCTTTCCCGTGGCTGCCAAGCTCTGCGGTCCAGAGATAGCCCATAAGACCGAGCGGGGCCTCGTACACCTGGGCCTCACCAGCGTCGCAGAGGTCGAGGCCGCTGCAACCGAGCTGCTGGCCGCTGCCACCCCTGGAGACGGCGACGTTGAACTCCTCGTCTCCACGATGGTCAGCGGGAACAGGGAGCTGATCGCCGGCCTCGTCAGGGACGAGAGCTTCGGGCCGTGCGTGATGCTGGGCATCGGCGGCGTGCTGGCCGAGGCGGTGGCCGACGTGGCGTTCAGGCTTACCCCCCTAGACCGGGGCGATGCACACGACCTGATCGCCTCCCTGAGAACCCAGGCACTCCTGGGGACGTTCAGGGGAGAGCCGGCAGTGGATCGAGAGGCCCTCGCCGACACCCTCTGCGCACTGGGTTCGCTGGCCCACGACCAGACCATCAGATCAGTCGACCTGAACCCGCTGATCATCTCCGACGGCCGGCCCATAGCCGTTGACGCCCTCGTGGAACTGGCGGATGCCACCTGATGTCTCTGGACCTCACCCCCCTGTTCGAGCCCCGTGGCGTAATCGTCACCGGCGTCTCCAGCCATCCTGGGAAGTTCGGCTTCGTGACGCTCCACAACATCCTCACCTGTGGATTCGAGGGCCCGGTATTCGCCATCGGCCGCGAGGCGGGAACTGTTCTGGACCAGCCGGTGCTGGCCTCGGTTGACGATGTTCCAGCCGAAGTTGCCGACCTTCTCGTCATCTGCACACCGGTGTCGGTCAACGAACAGATTCTGGTATCGGCCGCCGCCAAGGGCGTCAAGGCCGTGTTCGTGGCTGCCGGTGGATACTCCGAATCAGGACCCGAGGGAATCGCCGCCGAAGCCCGTCTGGCCTCCCTGGCAGCCAGGCTCGGCCTGGTCCTCGCAGGCCCGAACGGACAGGGCGTGGTCTCAACCCCGGTCGGCCTGTGCGCCCAGATTGTCGCTCCATATCCTCCACGGGGACGCATCGGGGTGGCCTCCCAGTCGGGCAACCTGGTTTCAGCCCTCCTCAACATGGCTGAACAGACCGGCATCGGTGTCAGCCGATCCGTGTCAGCCGGAAACGCCGCATCAACCAGCCTTATCGACTACCTGGAATGGCTTGCAGACGACCCCGAAACCGACGTGGCCCTCTGCTACATCGAGGGACTGCCCGACGGACGAGCCTTCTTCGAACGGGTCCGACACGTGAGCGCAGAGATACCCGTGGTCGTAATCAAGGGCGGAGCCACCTCGGGCGGTCAGCGGGCAGCGGCATCACACACGGGCTCACTGGCCAGCGACGACCGAATCTTCACCGGAATGGCCCGACAGGCCGGGCTGCTGCGTGCATCGACCATCGAGGCAGCCTTCGATGCCGCTGCCACGTTTGCGACCCAGCCCCTACCGCAGGGCGAAAATGTCGTGGTGCTGACAACCGCCGGCGGCTGGGGCGTAATCGCTGCAGACGCAGTCACAGCCCACCCTGATCTGACCCTTGGCGCCCTCTCCGACAACCTGTTCGCCTCGATAGACGAGATGCTCCCCCCTCGCTGGAGTCGGAACAACCCGGTTGATCTGGCCGGTGGAGAAACACGTGAGACCATCCCCGACCTCCTGCACCTCGTGGCCGGTCACCCCGATGTCGACTCGATCATCCAGTTGGGCCTGGGAATACAGGGGAACACCGCCGCCCTGACGAGGAACGGGCCCTTCTACCCCGACCATGGCCTGGAACGCATCGTGGACTTCCACGAACGCCAGGAGAACCTTTATGCCACGGCCGCCGCCGAGGCCTCGACTGCCAACTCCAAGCCAATCCTCGTCGCCTCCGAACTGGCGACCGCCAGGCCCGACAACCCTCTCGTCACAGCCGTTCGTGACTCGGGGCGACTCTGCTACAACTCGGCTGACCGGGCTGTGGCCGCGCTTGGCCACGTGGTCCGCTACGCAGCCTGGCGCAGGGGGCGCACCTGAGCGCTCAGCGGCGAACCGACCGGAGGGTCGCAGCCAGGTTCCCCCGCCTACCCACCTCCACGTCATCCAGGCCCAGGAACGCAGCCAACCGGTCCAGCTCTATCGACAACTCTGAAGCCACGTGCACGTGGTTGACACCGTCCTCTGCGAACACCCCGCGTGCCCTCAACACACCCTCCGCACGATCAGCCTTCAGGTCCACCCTGCCAACGAGATCCTGCCCGAGCAGGAACGGCAGGACGTAGTAGCCGAACTCCCGTTTGTGGGCTGGAACGTATATCTCAATCCGGTAGCGGAACCCGAACAGCCTCTCCGCTCTCGGGCGGCACCAGACAACGGGGTCGAACGGCGAGAGAAGGGCCCTGGCCGCAACCTCCCTGGGGCGTGTAGCCCCAGGGTGCAAAAAGGCCGGCTCCTTCCAGCCCTCAACCTGCACGGAGACGAGGCGCCCCTCCTCAACCAGTTCCGCCAACCTGGGGCGGGCCTCCATCACCCCGATCCGGAAGTGATCAGCCAGGTCCCCGGCCGTTCCGATCCCCTGACAACGACCTGCAACCTCCAGCAGGTCGCGTTGTGCCTCCTCGTCGGATGGAGTCGGCTCTGCAAGGACCGCTACAGGGACGACGCCGGCGAACGGCTCGTAAGTACGTTCAAAGTTGCCCACCCGTCGACTGCCGATCATGCCGATCCGGAAGAGCCAGTCCACCGCACGCTTGCCGTCCGAGCGTCCGTCCCACCAGTCTCCTGAGCGTGGCCGTGGATCACTCAGGTCAGATGCCCTGACAGGCCCGCGTTCCTCAACCTCGGCCAGCACCGCATCCACGTAGGCCGCGTGCCCGGTGGCCATGGCGTGCAGGCCCGACCAGGTTTCTCCCTCGGCGGCACGCCTCCTACGCCAGCGCAGTACAGGTTCCATCTCCACGGGAAGGATCGAGGCCTCGTGTGCCCATGTCTCGAACATCTCACCCGAATTCCAGAGCCAGTTGTCGAGGCGGCCCCTGTCGTAGACACCCAGCCGGCTGTAGACGGGCAGGTAGTGCGACCGACAGACCGCCTGAACGGAGTCAAGTTGCAAAAGGGCGAGGCGGCCCAGCACCCGCCGGAAGTGGCGAACGTCGACCCGCCCCGAGGGCGGCAGATCACAAAAGCCCTGGGCGGCCAGGGCAATCCTCGCTGCAGCTTCCCGTTTCACCGGTCTGGTCTCCACCCGTTGCATGGGTCGGGAGTCTGCCCTACGGGCTGCCGTTTTCCGGCCGCCGGCCCCGACAGGCCACACTGGGTAGCCTGAGACCCTCATGTTGGACCATGTGTTCTCCGATGCCATCGGCTCCCTCCGGGAGGCGCTCGAGTCTGCACGCCTCGAACGCCAGACCCTCGAGGAGAGGTTGCAGACCGATGTGCTCCTGGGTGACCTGACCTGGGTCACCTCCTACGCAATGCCCGGAGAGGGCGACCCGCCCCGCGTGCGGTGCGACCTGACGTTGGAGTGGCCCACATGGTCACAGACCTCGTACCGCAACTGGTACCTGGAGGGCGAGGTCACCGAACCGCCCGAGATAACCGTTGAGATCGTGCTCCGCCTTCAACAACTGGCATCGGCGCCCACCGCCGCCGATGTACTTGCCTCGCTCCCGACGAAGCCGCCGTTCCTCGGTGACCTGCAGCTGGAGAGGTCAGGTGCAACCGTCGAGACCATCTACGACGAGGTAGACAAGCCCGCCTGGGCCCTGGACCTGACCTTTGAGGGCACCTACGAGCTCGACGATGCGACCCTCGAGGACGGCGCTGCGATGGACGACCACTTCGCCGGCCTGGGTGGCTGGATTGCAGGCGCCCTTGTGCGTCTAGGTGATCTCAGGTTTGACCATGCCGACACGGGCGGCCCTCCGGAGAAGCCGGTTACCTGAGACACCCGAACGATCAGACGCCTTCTGAAATACCACCCTCAAACGGCAACAGGTCGTCGAACCGGGTTGGCCTGTCCTCAGCCTTGGCACCGAAGGCCTCGAGCATGTCCGTTGGCTGCCACATGCCGGCCTGCCATGTGGCGATATGGTCCAGAGAATCCGCGGTGGAGTGGTCCCTCGAATAGGTGATCATCTCCTTGGATCCCCATACCGCCAGCGGCGACCGCGCAGCGATCTCGGCGGCAACGCCTTGAACACCGTCAAGGAGAGCCGCGTGGTCGGCGAACACCTCGTTGACGAGACCCACCGCCTTGGCCTCGACTGCGGGCATGCGACGGCCCGTGTAGGCCAACTCGCGGCAGACACCCTCAGGAATCAGCTTCGGCAGCCGCTGCAGGGTGCCCACGTCGGCGGTCATCCCGATGTTGATCTCCTGAATGCAAAAGAAGGCGTCCTCGGTCGCATACCTCATGTCACATGCCGTCACCATGTCGACCGCTCCACCGATGCAGCCTCCCTGGATGGCCGCCAACACCGGCATCCGGGCCTTCTCAAGGGCCGTGAAGGTCTCCTGGAGGTGCAGAACGTTTGACCGCAGGTTCGCCCTGAGCCGCCCTTTCTCGCCAGCGTCACCACCGCTGCCCTGACCGAACACGGCCAGGTCCATGCCGGCGCTGAAATGACGGCCGGTTGATGCCAGCACGACCACGCGCGCCTCTCCGGTGGCGTCTATCTGGCGCACGAGACGGGGAAGCTCACTCCAGAAGGCAGGCGTCATCGTGTTCAGGCTGTCGGGACGGTTCAACGTGATGGTTGCGACGCCGTCTGAGACAACGGTGTCGAAACATGTGTAGGTGTCGCTCATGGTCGGTGACGCTACCTGGACCATGGATGCTGTTTCGATACGGGCGGCCCCGACCGGTGTCACCTCAGGAGGGTCCGGGCCACCTCGACCAGGTCTGCCTCGGGGCGGGCGCCCATATGGCTGATGATCTCAGCGGCGGCGATGCTGCCGAGACGTGCAGCGTGGTCCAGTGACGCCCCCCGGCTGAGCCCGAACAGAACCCCCGAGGCGTAGAGATCTCCGGCACCGGTGGTGTCGACCACGGCATCCAGCTCATCGGCCTCGACGTACATACGGTCGTTGCCGGCTACGACAATGGAGCCCTGTGGACCCATGGTCACGAACGCCAACTCCACCTGTTCCGAGACCGCATCGGCTGCGGCCTCGAGCGTGTCGACACCGTAGAGGGAACACAGTTCGCTGGCGTTGCCGAAGAGGACATCCACCTTGTCAGTCATCAACTCGAGCCATTCGTCACGGTGGCGGTCGACGCAGAAGCCGTCGGAAAGCGTAAGCGAGACAGTCCTGCCAGCCGCCCTCGAGATGTCCATGGCGTACCGGATGGCCTCCTTAGCCTCCTCCCTGTCCCAGAGGTAGCCCTCGCAGTAGAGGTGCGAGGCCGAGGCGACCAGGTCCACGTCGATCGAGTCGGTACCCAGGTGGGCCGACACACCGAGGTAGGTGTTCATGGTTCGCTGGGCGTCAGCTGTGACCTGGATGAGGCAGCGGGCGGTCGTATGGCCATCGGTGGCACTGGCCCCCGGAACGTCGAAGCCGACGCCGACGGCCCGCAGGTCGTTCCTGAACACCTCGCCCAGGTAGTCGTCTCCGACCTTGCCTATGTAGGCGGCACGACCGCCGAAGGCGGCTACCCCGACAACGGTGTTCGCAGCCGATCCGCCAGAGGCCTCGACCCCCGACGGCATCACCCCGTGGAGAAAGTCTGCACGATCTGCGTCGATGAGGGTCATCGCACCCTTGGTGAGACCGTGCTCGTCAATAAAGGCGTCCTTCACCGACGCGAGGACATCGACGATTGCGTTTCCCACTCCCACCACGTCGACGGTGTGATCTCCGCTCGCTACCTGCTCGCCTGTCATGCTCACCAATCCGATCGACGGACCGACATTCTGCCCCGGCGGAGGCCCTGTAACCGACCCCGACAGGAGGCCCCCTATACGCTCGGACGACCATGTCCGATCACTGCCTCCCACGTGACGTTCTCCCCCGCCGCTACGACCTCGAGATGAGGCCCGACCTGGAGGACGGCACCTTCTCAGGCTCGGTTTCCATCCGTGTCGAGGTGAAGGAAGAGTCCAGAGGAGTAGTCCTCAACTCTGTGGGTCTGTCGGTGAGCAGGGCGACCATCACCGACTCGACCGGTTCCCGGGACATGGACGTCCACGCCGACGTCGACAACGAGCGCATCACCCTCGTTCCGGAGGGGGGAACCCACTTCGGGGATGCCATCCTCGACCTGGACTTCACCGGCGCCCTCGACGACCGCCTGAGGGGCTTCTACCACAGCACCCTGACGAACTCCGACGGCACCACCGATTCCATTGCTACCACGCAGTTCCAGTCGACTGACGCCCGGCGGGCCTTCCCGTGCTTTGACGAACCCGACATGAAGGCCACCTTCGCCGTGTCCCTGGTGGCTCCAGAGAACCTGCTGGCGATCTCCAACGGAGCCGAGCTGTCCCGGACCCCCCTCGGTAACGGAACCGACCGGGTGGTGTTCGAAGAGACGATCCCTCTCTCCACCTACCTCGTTGCCTTCGTCGTGGGGCCACTTGAGGCCACCGACCCGGTCGACGTCGACGGAACGCCGGTGAGGGTGATCCATCCACCCGGCAGGGGCCACCTGAGTAGCTTCGCCCTGGAGGTGGCCGCCCACTCGCTGCGGTGGTTCCAGGAGTGGTACGACATCGACGTTCCCGGCGGCAAGGTCGACCTGGTGGCACTCCCCGACTTCGCATTCGGGGCGATGGAGAACCTGGGCTGTATCACGTTTCGCGAAATCCTCCTGCTGGTGGACCCCGGTACGGCCACGCAGGCCGAGCTGGAGAGGGTCGCTGCGGTGCTCAGCCACGAGTTGGCCCACCTCTGGTTCGGCGACCTGGTCACCATGGAGTGGTGGAACGGCATCTGGCTGAACGAGGCCTTCGCCACGTTCATGGAGATGAAGGCCGTCGAGTCCTTCCGGCCCGACTGGGATGTTTGGACTGGGTTCGGCTCGGCTCGGTCGGCTGCCCTCGACGTGGACTCCCTGGCCTCAACCCGTCCGATCGAGTATCCGGTGGTGACCCCTGCCGACGCTGAGGGAATGTTCGACCTCCTCACCTACGAGAAGGGTGCGGCGGTGGTGAGGATGCTCGAGCAGTACCTGGGTGAAGAGGCCTTCAGGGACGGCGTGCGTCACTACCTGAAGGCCCACCTCTACGGGAACACCCGCAACGAGGACCTCTGGGAGGCCCTGGAGGAAACCACCGGCGAACCCGTCAGATCCCTCATGGATGGCTGGATCTTCACGGGTGGGCACCCGCTCCTGAAGGGCTCCGTCGACGGTCGTGAGCTAACCCTCACACAGCAGCCGTTCCGCTATGACGGCGTCGACGATGGAACCCGGTGGACGATTCCCGTGCACGTCCGCACGAATATCGGCCGTCAACGCGTGCTCCTGCCACCGGCGGGCGAGGTCACGCTTGCACTGGAGGGCGACCTCCTGACGCTCAATGCCGACGCCTCGGGTTTCCACCGCTCGGATCCACCGGCAACCTGTGACCCGGGCCTGTTGTCAGCGGCTGAACGGTCAGCGGTGATTGACGACACGTGGGCCCTGGTGCTGGCCGGTGCCACGGGCCCTCACCGGTTCCACGCCACAGCAGCCAGGTTTGTCGATGACCGGGACCTGGGTGTCTGGCAGGCGATCGTCCGCGCGCTCTCCACTATCGACCTGGTGGCGCCGTCACTCCACATGGAGTCAGCGGACGCGGCCGGCCTCCTCCTGACGGGTCCACTCGCCAACCTGGGCTGGACCCCGGGAGCCGATGACGACGACAGGACACGACAACTCCGCGGCCTCGTCCTGTCGGCTGCCGGCACGCTCGGCGACGATGCCCCCGTGATTGCCGAGGCCCGGTCACGGTGGCTCGACAACCGGCCCGACGACCCGGCAGTTACTGCGGCCGTCGTCGCCGTGGTGGCCGCCCACGGAGACGACGCGGCCTTCAACGAGTGCCGACGTCGCTTCCTCACAGCTGACAACGCCCAGGATGAACAGCGCCACCTCTTTGCACTTGCAGGCTTTCCGGGCCACACACAGGTTGAGGAGCTGCTCGAGATGGTTCTCAGCGGTGGTATCCGCAGCCAGGACGCACCGTTCCTGATCCGGCAGGCGCTGCACCACCGCCACCACAGGGGCCTCGTGTGGCAGGTGCTCACCGACAACTGGGGCGACCTGACCACGAGGCTTCCGTCGAACAGCATCGCCCGGATGCTTGAAGGGGTGAGGGCCCTCGTTGACCCTGATATTGAGCCCGGGGTCGACACCTTCCTTGATGGGCACCTCGTCCCTCAGGGGGCGTTGATGGTCGCCCAGCACCGTGAACGCCGCCTGGTGAACATGAACCTGGCCCGGCGCCTGTCGGCCAGTTGATCGACAGGTACGCAGTCACCGGCAGCGGTGCACTGCTCCTGCCTACCGCAGTCAGGCGACCAGGCCCTTCGCCCGGGTTATCAGGTCCTCGAGGCGGCGGCGGTCGGGCATGCCCACCAGCCTGTCCACCTCGTTTCCCCTCAGGTCGCAGAGCATGATCGTCGGGATGCTCATGATTCCCAGCGCCGGAGCGACGGTGCGGCTCTCATCCACGTTCAGGCGGGCAAAGTGGAGCAGCTCGTCGGCGTTGGCGTGGGCAAGCTCGTCGAACATGGGATGGATGACCTTGCAGGGTCCACACCACGGTGCCCAGAAGTCCACGATCGTGGCGTGCCCGTCCAGCAAGTCAAAGAAGTCGCCGTCTGTCAGGTCGGTGACCGGCGCCGGACCGACATGCTCCCCACTGTCTGTGGCCACGGCAGCAGAGCGGCCCCCTCGCCTGAATCTAGAGAACACTGACGCTCCTTCTCCCCGACACCCTCAGGCGCCTGTCATGGTGATTCCGGTGGGCTCCAGACCCTGCCGGCGAACATCTCGTCGACGGGGGTGTCGAACACGTGGTTGGACCAGTTGCTGATGGTCTTCATGGCAATCGCCAGTATCAAGTCGAGAACCTGCCTGTCGGTGTAGCCGGCAGCCGTGAAGGCAGCCACGTCATCCTCGGAGGGGTGGCCCTGGGAGGTGATCATCGTCTTTGTGAAGTCCGCCAGGGCAGCGAGGTGCCCATCGGGAACCGGCTCATCACCCCTGATGGCATCGACGACGTCAGTCGGGGCCTTGGACACACGGTCGGCGAGGAAGCTATGGGCGGCCATGCAGTAGTGGCACTCGAAGTGGCGGCTGGCGGTCAGGAATATGACGTCCAGCTCCACAGCCGAGAAACCCGAGCCGTGCCGCAGGGCTGCCATGCCGTTCAGATAGGTGCCCAGGGTCCGGTGAGTTGGCGAGGTTCCCGTACATGTTGGGGACACGCCCCGTGGCTGCCTTGACCTTCGCCAGGCGCTCACCGGCATCCGGTTCAGCGTCCTCGGCCGTTCGGGAAGGAAGCGGGCTCGTGTAGATGGGCATCGTGTTTCTCCGGTCTGTGTGTACGCGTGTGGATGGGTTGTGCACAGGAGAACCCGATGGGTGCCGAAATCATTCCCTTGTGGTTGCCAACCACGTCCTGTCTAGCTGGCGAAGACCCGCCTGCGCCGACTCATCCGGGATCCAGACGGAACGATCCCACACCGTCGACCAGCACGGCGACCAGGCGGTGGGTACGGCCGTTGGGTTCTGTTGCTGTACAGGCGAACTCCTGCCCCGCACGCGAGACACGCAGAACCGGCTCGCATGTCACTGCGTTGTCCACGCCCAGGTCGCTGTCAAGTCGTTCCTCGGCGTCCGAGGCGACCTCGTCGGCCATGACCAGTTCCACCGGCGTCTCGGCGTACACCCGACCGTCTGCACTGGGCCTCGAGACGATTAGCGGGACCGACAACCCGGCGATGGTCGCAGTGCAGGGGACCGGTCCCAGACCATCTGAGGCGAGCAGCGGGCAGGCAACGTCGGCGACCAGTTCCGGATGACCGGGAAGCAGCGCCAGCGGCACGGCCTGTTCGACAGCCTCCACATCGATTCCCGCCGGCTCGGAGGCCCCGCAGGCCGTGACCACAGCCACAGCCACCAGCATGAAAAAGGTGCAGCGGATCAGGTCTGATCCTCGGCGAACTCGAGTGCCTCGCTCCACGATGCGCCACGTTCCAGCAACCCCTTGTACTGCATCACCTGACGGGGGCGGTTCATGCCGAACACGGCCGTCAGGCGACCATCCCTGCCGTAGATGGCGGCGAAGCGTCGCTCCTCGAATGAGCCGTCCACAACGCTCACCTCGTCGTCGGGGCGCGGCCGACCAGCCAGCTGCACCTTCCTGTCGTACTGGTCGCTCCAGAACCAGGGCACGGGTGAAAACGGCTCGGCCTCCTCGTCGGACAACGTCAGCCGGCGGGCTGCGTGAGCACCCTGCTCGACGGCGTTGTCCCAGTGTTCCACCCTCATGACCTCGCCGTACCGCGGGTTGGGCCAGCGGGCCACATCGCCGGCAGCGGTCACGTCCGGAGCGGCAAGGCAGGTCTCATCACACAGCACCCCATCGTCGACGGTCAGGCCTGAGCCGTCCAGCCAGTCCGTGTTGGGGATGACGCCTATTCCGACCACGACGAGGTCGGCCTCAACGACAGTTCTGTCGGACAGACGAACCGACTCAACCCGGCCGGCCCCACACACCTCATCGACGCCCACACCGCAGCGCAGATCCACGCCGTTGTCGACGTGAACCCCGGCGACGACGTCTCCGACCGTGTCGCCGAGCACCCGGCCCATCGGAACCGGCAGCGCCTCGACCATGGTCACCGGAGCGCCGTACCCGACCGCTGTGGCCGCCACCTCGGCTCCGATGAAACCCGCGCCCACGACCACGACCCTCCGGGGTCCGCTCCGGAGTGCGTCCCGGATGGCGATGCTGTCATCGAGGGTGCGAAGCGTGTGGACGCCAGCGAGGCCCTCGGTGCCAGGGAGGGTCCGACAGCGTGCACCCGTGGCTATCAGGAGGCAGTCGTACCCCTCAGCAACCCCCTCGATGTCGATGGTATGTGCAGACACGTCCAGAGCCGTGGCCCGCTGACCGAGGCGCATGTCCAGGTCGAGGCCCGACATGCGCTCAGTGGGGCTCAGGGAAATCCGGTCGACCTCCCAGTCGCCCGCCAGGAGTTGCTTGGAGAGGGGTGGCCTGTCATATGGCGCATGGGGTTCGTCACCTATGAGGGTGATGCGGCCCGGAAAACCGTCGCGGCGGAGGGTCTCTGCAGCCCGTAGGCCGGCGAGTGACGCCCCAACGATCGTTACCGAGTCTCGTACCGGCATTTCGTCAGACATTTCATCTGGCATTTCGTGAACCGGTCGTTCCCCTGGCCGGTGTGACTACGTGGCCGGGTCAGTCCTCGACCCTGATCGCCTGCTTGGGGCAGCGCTGGACCGCTTCGTCCAGCGACGCCCGGCGGTCCTCTCCCGGTGTCTCGTTGAGAACGTAGAGGAAGTCGTCGTCACGCACTTCAAACACGTCTGGTGCAATCTGCATGCAGATGGCGTTGCTCTCACACAGGTCGTAGTCGATGACGACGCGCATGGTGTTCTCCTGTCTGAGGGGTTCCTAGAAGTCAATCACCTGGCGGATCACGTCGGCGTCACCCAGAGCACCGAGGGCCTCGTTCACCTCATCCAGTTTGATTCGACGGGAGATCATGCCATCAAGATCCAACTGGCCAGACTTGTAGAGGCGCAGGAAGCGGCTGAAGTCGGTCCTGACGTCGGCACTGCCGTACATGGAGCCGATCAGGTTCTTCTCGCTGAAGAACATCTCGAAGGCCGACAACTCGAAGGTCTCCTCGGCCCGACCGACACCGACGATGCAGCAGGTGCCACCACGACGGGTCAGGTCAAACGCCTGTCTCATCGTGGTGGGCATGCCGATGCATTCGAGCGTGTAGTCAAAGCCCTCTCCCCCGGTCACCTCTGCCATTGCACCGGGAAGGTCATCGGGCAGGACACCGTGGGTGGCGCCAAAGGCCTTTGCCCTGTTCAGCTTGCCCTCGTGCAGGTCCACGGCGACGATCTCGGCGGCACCGGCGATTCGGGCACCCTGGATCGCTGCGACACCGACACCGCCGGCACCTATAACCAGCACCGACGAGCCTGGTGTCACCTTGGCCGTGTTGATCGCCGCACCTACACCCGTGGTAACCCCGCAACCAACGAGGGCTGCAACATCGAGCGGGATGTCCTTGTCGATGCCTACAACCGCTATCCCGGGGACGATGGTCTCCTCGGCGAAGGTTCCGCACCCTGTCATCGCCCCGACGACCTCATCGCCCCGACGGAACTGCGGCGATGCGCTCATGGCGAAGAAGCCGTTGAGGCACAGGTTCGGCTGGCCGCGCCCCGTGCAGTACGCACAGGTTCCGCACGGTGGCGAGAAGGCGATTATCACATGGTCGCCGGGGGCCACGTGCGTTACGCCGTCTCCGACATCCTGCACTACGCCAGAGCCCTCATGGCCCAGCACACACGGTGGAGGCTGGGGAATAGTGCCGTTCATGGCCGAGAGGTCCGAATGGCAGACGCCGCTGTGGGCGATCTTCACCCTCACGTCACCGGGAGCAATGTCGCGCAGAGTGACATCGTCTCTCAGCACCAGCTGGTCTGTCGGTACCGCCTCCATGATTGCTGCGAACATTAACTTCCCCTGTCTGCTGGGTGGGTCGGCCGACCCCAGATCGTCCGGTGTATCTGCCCGGACCGTAGCGGACGCTCCCATGCCACGAGAAGGCGGCCCGGTACCGTTTCGCCGCCCACTACCTTCATCTCATGGACCTCAAAACCGTGCTCTATGACCATGTCGGCTCCACAGCGGTGATCACCCTCTCAAGACCGGCCCGCCACAATGCGTGGACGGGTCGGATGCACACGGAGTACCGCTGGGTCCTCCAACAGGCTGAGAACGACCCGGACGTCAAGGTCATCGTCGTCACCGGTGATCCCGCTGGTGGTGCGTTCTGTGTCGGTGCCGACTCCCAGGCCCTTGAGGGCCACGTGGCCGGGGGCGGGTATGTTGCCGGCACCGACGACGACATCCCCACCCCCGGATTTGGTGTGAGCCCTGCATTCGACGCCGACTTCGCCTACCACTTCGGCCTGACAAAGCCAGTGGTGGCTGCCATCAACGGGGCTACCGCCGGCGTGGGACTGGCCCTTGCCTGTTTCGCCGACCTGCGGTTCGCCGCTGTCGGCTCGAAGTTGACCGCTGTCCACGGCAAGTTGGGCCTGCCGGCGGAGTTCGGCCTGTCATGGCTGCTGCCACGGCTCATCGGACTTGGACGGGCCAACGACTTGCTTCTCACCAGCCGGGTGGTCATGGCCGAGGAGGCCCTCGAGATGGGGCTGGTGAACGGGTTGGCTCCGGCCGATGACCTGCTCGCCCACGTGTACGGCTGGATCGACGAGTTTCTCGGGCCGGTTGCCCGCACCAGCCTGGCGGCAACCCGTCGACAGGTGTACACGGATCTTCACGGCGATGCCGCCGGTTCAGTGAACGAGGCCCGGCGCCTCCTCGACATTCACATGGCGGGGTCCGAGTTCGCCGAGGGTGTCGCAGCCCTCAACGAGAGGCGACCGCCGGAGTTTCCGTAGCAAACCGGACACCACCGCAGAGTTCGAAGCAGTGCCCGCCGCAACAACGGAGGCCCGGCCGGTTCAGGCTCCCAGGAACTCGTAGAGCTTCTCTCTAGGCCTTCCTACACAGGCCTCAAGTGGGCCATCTGAGTCCAGGTCTCCCCGGACCAGGACCGGTCGCTGCATCAGCGCCTTGCGCCTTGCCAGCAGTTCAACGACAGCATCGGCGTCGTTGACGTAGTCGTCGGCTACCAACTCCAACTTCTTGAACTGCGAGTCCTTGCGAACCAGGTCCTCGACGGGGCCGTCCAGGCCGGCGGCGACGCGGCGCAGGAGCGACTCGTCGGGAGGCTGCTTCATGTAGAGGACTATGTCCACGTCAACACCCAACTCCTCGGCGACCGCCAAGGCCTTCGTGGACGAGTTTCAATGCGGGTTGTGGAAGACGGTCACGCCTGCCATCGAGTTCTCCTATCTGGTGGTCGGTCCCTCTCAGACCGTACCCGCCATTGGTGACTGCGTCGCGGGATTGACGTGTTTCCTGACAGGCGGCGTCCTCAGACGGCGTCGTTGTCTCGTTCCCCGGTGCGGATTCGGACGAGGTTCCCGACATCGGTCACCCAGACCTTGCCGTCACCGATCTTCTCGGTGCGGGCGGCTGAGACGATGCTCTCGACCACCCCGGTCACGTCGTCGTCACCCACCACGACCTCGACACGGGTCTTGGGGGTGAAGAGCACCTTGTACTCGGTGCCCCGGTAGGTCTCGCTGTGGCCACCCTGGCGGCCAAAGCCCTGCACCTCGCTGACGGTCATGCCCTGCACCCCGAGTGCAGCGAGGGCGTCTTTCACCTCGTCCAACTTGAATGGCTTGATAACTGCTGTGACCAGCTTCATGTGTGGGTTCCCCGTTTCGTGTTTGTTGTGCCCGCCGGGGGCGGGCCTGACGTTGCATTGCAAGTGATACAACACTCGTATGTATCACTTCAAGATGCAAGTATCAGGTCCCACTGAGCCAATCTGTGTTCTCTGTATTGATACAATAGTCACACATGCAGTCTCCGACCGTCGTCCATCTACCCGGCCCGGCAGGGCGCACCAGACAGATGGTCCTACGCCTCGACGCCGATGCCGCCATCCCCCTGTTCGAACAGCTCAGGGCCCAGCTCTCGGTGATGGTCGCCGTCGGCCGGCTGGAACCAGGTAGCCGCCTGCCGACCGTCCGCTACATGGCCACACAGCTGGACCTCGCACCGGGCACTATCGCCCGCACCTACCACGAGCTCGAGCGTGACGGCGTCCTCGAGGGCCGGGGCCGTAGAGGCACCTTCGTCGTCGACGAGCCCGCCCACTCCGAACCCGTTCAGGAACGCCGGGAACGCACCCAGACGGCCGCACACAGATTCGCCTTCGAGTTACGGCAGTTGGGGGTGGGCCCCGAGACCGCCCGAGAGGCCCTCGACGCGGCTTTCCGTGAACTCGAGGACTCCGAGATGGGTTCCGGCGCCTGACACGCCTGCGATCAGGTAGCCACCCTGATCGTTCCCACCGCGGTCCCGGCAACATTTAGGACAGGGTCGTCGTGACCTTCGTTCATCCTTCCCAACGTGCCCAGGATCCACTCCATCGCCATGCCCGAGGCGCGACTGGCACCGTCCCTGGCCTTCAGGGCGATGCCCAGGCCATCATCGGGAACAGTCCCGCAGTAGACGCCCTCCGCTCCGGTCTTCACCACCGACCCACCGGTCGACTCGGCTATCAGGCGCGTACATGCCCTACCTGTCCCCGCCACAAGAAACGGTTCAGACCGCATCGCAGAGAGGAGCCGATGCTCGGCGGAGCCAGCCGGACCACTACCCATCCGTGCCCACCCGTGGGCCAGGCGTGCAAGCGGAACCTCCCACACCGGAATGCCACAGCCATCCACACTCGGGACCTGATCCCAGAGGTCTATTCCACACCACTCCTCCAGAGCCGGCGTGATGTGGTCGCGCTGTAGTGGATGTGACGACTCCAGATAGCCGCTGAACGGAACCCCCTCGTGGCGACACACCGTAAGAAAGCCGGCGTGCTTGCCGGAACAGTTGCTGTGCGACGCATCAGGCTCGGCTCCAGACCGGGCAAGGTCGACAGCAGCCGGTTCGTGAAGGGGTGGATGTGCACCGCACTCCAGGTCATCGGGGGTGGCACCGACGAGTTCCAACCATCGGACGACAGCCGACACATGATCCGGTTCCGCATTATGGCTCGAACAGGCGAGGGCCAACTCACGGTCTGTCAGGTCAAATGCATCTGCAGCACCGGTCGCAACCAGTGGAACCGCCTGGATCGGCTTGGTCGAGGACCGCGGCAGGACCGCCCGGTCAGGGTCTCCCCATGAGTCGACAACGGTTCCACCTGCCGACACGACCACAGCGTCGAGATCGTGGACACTCTCAACGACGCCACCCCTCGTCACCTCGACCCTGATGGCACCGCGCGAAGCGGTCATTCAGCGTCGTCGGCGCGCAGGCCCGCTATCTCGTCGCTCAGCCGGGTGATGGTTCTACTGGCGGTAGTCACAAAGAGAGCCGGCACCAGAGCATGCACAGTGCAGGCGATCGCTGCACCTGCCAGGGACACGGCTGACCTGACAGCACGTCCAAGGTGTTGCCCGTAGGTCTCGCCCACCTCCGCCGGGTGCTCGGTGAAGAACCGCTTCATGGCCAGCCTCAGTGGGTGACGGCCACAACCGCTCCCGCCGTAGCCTTCACCAGGGCCTTGGGGGCAACCGGGAATACCGAATCCGGGGTACCGGCCGCAGCCCACACCTCGTCGAACTCGAGCAGGGTCGGGTCGACGACCGTGCGGAGCGGTACCGCATGACCCAACGGCGGTGTGCCACCGATTGCGTACCCGGTGGCTGACCGGACCTCAGCTGCGGCGGCTATGCGAACCTCGAGGCCCAGGTGGGCAGCCAGCAACTCCTCGTTGACGCGTTTGGCCCCGGAACACAGAACCAGCACCGGCCTGACGTCTGCCATGAAGACCAGCGACTTTACGATCTGCCCAACCCCACAGCCGACAGCCGCGGCTGCATCAGCTGCTGTACGCGTTCCGTCCGGGAACCGGTGCACCTCGACGGTCAGCCCTGAGGCCTCGGCCTCACCTGTGAACCTCTCGATCGCATCGCTACGGGACATCGGTGGTTCTCCGTGTGGACTTTCAGTGTGAACTGGATGGGTCCCGACACCCTACGGCCTCCGGGGCCCCGCACCCCAGCCCGGCTCAGCGACGACGGCCCCGCCTGTCGCCGTGCCCCCGACGTTCCCGCTCTTGTTCACGGCGGCGCTGGTCCTCGAGTTCAGCGCGCAGTGCCCGGTAGCGGTCAACCCGCCGGCGGTCCATCCGTCCATCGGCAACCGCTGTAGTGACCGCACAGTCAGGTTCTGTGTCATGGGCGCAGTCCGAGTACCGACAGGTGGCGGAGAGTTCCTCCAGGTCACCGAACACACGGTCGAGGGCCTCCTCAGAATCCCAGATTCCTATCGAGCGGATCCCGGGGGTGTCGACCAGCAAACCACCGCCCGCGAGCCTCACGAGCTCGCGACTCACCGTCGTATGTCGACCCCTCGAGTCGACCGAGCGGACCTCACCGGTCTCAAGAAGTTCCTCGCCGAGCAGGGCGTTGACGAGCGTCGACTTGCCGGATCCTGATTCACCGAGAAGGGCAACGGTCCGGCCCTCTCCGACCATTGCCAGCACAGGCTCAAGTCCGGTGTCCCCTCCCGAACCCAGCCCCACCACCAGCACCGGCACCCCTGGTGCAACCGCACCGACAGTCGCCGTGACGTCATCAACAGGAGCGCCCCTCTTGTCGGCCTTCGTGAGCACGACAGCCACCTCGGCCCCGCTGTCCCAGGCCACCACAAGGAACCTCTCGAGGCGACCGGGCGGAAGTGGTCGATCCAGGCCGTGGACGATCAGCACGACGTCCACGTTTGCAACGAGGACCTGCTCGACCACCTGCTCGGATGGATCTCGCCGCGAAATCGTGTTGGAGCGCGACAGCACAGACGAGATCAACAGACCAAGTTCCGGATCGTCGTCGAGGAGAACCCAGTCTCCGGTGGCCGGTGCCGTCAGGTCCTGGGAGCGCTGAGAGTCCGAGAGAACCCGTACCCGCCCGTCAGCCGTGGCCACATCACATTCACCCCGGTCGACCCGGACGATTCGGCCGAGCCGTTGGTCACCGTCGGGGAGGTCGCCGGACCAGCCGTAGGCGGAAAGGTCGATGCTCATGGCCCCCGATGCTAGGTGTTGAGCACTTCTAGCCCAGACGGAGGGTCTCGAGGGGCTCCAGGCGGGCAGCCTTGGTTGATGGGTAGAGGCCCGCCACGACCGCCACGGCAACCGAAAGCATCGCCCATCCGACAAGGCCCACAACAGACAGCACCATCACGTACCCACGCAGTTCCGCCGTCAACCAGACCACCCCGGCTCCTGCGGCCGCTCCTAGGATGCCACCCAGGACACCGACGACAAGGGCCTCCAGCAGGAACTGGACCGCGATGGTTCCGCGGCTGTGGCCGAGCGCCCTCCGGATCCCGATCTCGGTGGACCGCTGAATGACCGAAATGGACATCACATTGGCGATCCCGACACCTCCCACGATCAGCGCCAGACCACCCATCATCTTGGTCAGGTTGTTCAGGTTCTCGTCGACCTGTGACTGAGCGTCAAGCAGGTCGGTGGGAACCGAGGTGTTGGCACCGTCGGGGCCACCGAGGCTGATGACCGTCGGAACCTCCTGAGCCACCAACTTCGTGTTGGTCGGCGCCCGAATGTACAACCGGCTGGGATCGCGGGAATCCAGGCCGAGGTCCTCCTCGGCGTTGGCGAAGGTGAGGAAAACCGCAGAATCCATGGAGGGCTCAAGTAGTACGTAGTCGAGTACGCCGACCACCCCGTAGTCGATTCCGTTGAGTTGGATGGTCCTTGCCTCTCCGCGCAGATACCCGTACTCGTCAGCCAGGTCGCGGCCGATGACCACCACCCTCGCGGCGGTCGACACGTCGAAGTCGTTCAGGAACCGCCCGCTTGCCAGGAGCACCTCGAGGGTCTCGGGAAGGTTCAGACCGGTGGCTATCACCGGCACTGGGAACGCCCGGTAGAAGTCCTCGGCTTCCTCGAAAGGAAGTGTCACGATGTCGGCCATCTGGAGTGTGCCTGTCACCGATTCAACATCGGGAAGCCGGGTGACCCGCGCGGCCGCATCCTCGGGGATACGAGGGTCACTGCCAAAGCCACCCAGCGAGCCCTGTGCGTTCGCAACAATCAGGTCAGTTCCCAGGTCCGAGAGGACTGCCTTGAGGTGACCCTTAGAACTCTCGTTGATCCCGATCGCCGACACGATGGCAGCCACACCAAGAATTGGTCCGAGCATTATTAGCGCCGTTCGTACCTTGCGGGCACGAAGGCCACCGAGGGCGACACCGGCCAACTCCCATAAGCGTCTCACCGGACGCCCTCATCAATATCTTGATGTTCATCAGCCACGATGTTTCCATCAAGCATTGTGATCCGGCGTTGCGTCCTGGCGGCCACCCCCAAGTCGTGGGTCACGACGCAGATAGCTCGCTCAGGTGACTGGAGGTCAGCGAAAATTTCCATCACGTTGGAAGCATTTTGGGAGTCAAGTGCACCAGTCGGCTCATCAGCCAGAACCATGAGGGGGTCCGTGACAATGGCCCTAGCGATGGCGACCCGCTGCTGTTCACCACCCGACAACTGAACTGGTATGTGCCCGGAACGACTGCTGAGGCCGACTTGTTCGAGGGCATCAAGAGCACGTCGATGCCGTTTACCTGCTGTCAGGCCCCTATAGAGGAGTGCGGTCTCAACATTTCCAACGGCCGTCAGATGTGGGATCAGATGGAACTGCTGGAACACGAAGCCAATGGCTCCACCACGCATCCGGGACCGGTCAGCGTCTCCCAGGTTGGCCATGTCGGTCCCCTGGATCCTCACGGCGCCGCTACTGGGAAGATCCAAGACTCCTAGGAGGCCAAGGAGCGTCGATTTTCCCGAACCTGACGGTCCGACTATTGAAAGGAAATCACCCGCCCTGATGTCAAGCGATACATCGCGCAACGCGTGGACCTTTACTTCATCCCCAAATACCCGTGAAACGCCATCCAGCGACAGCAGGACCTCGCTCACCTGAGAATCCCCCCTGACCATCTAGACACTCTCAGAAGACCTGGAGTCACGATCGGTCAATCTCGAGGATCACATACTCGCCGACTGACAGGCCTGAGATGATCTCCACATAGGCACCGTCCAGCATGCCCGTCTGGATGCTCCTGCGTTCGATGACACCAGCCGGCGTCACCACGCGGACCTTCTTGTCTCCGCCATCTGACAACAC
>Ga0208522_1000448_pt1 | contig 27946 bp, 33 predicted proteins | sample ETNtaG_25_FD_185763 | JGI IMG/M metagenome (GOLD analysis project Ga0208522, IMG submission 185763) | Marine microbial and viral communities from oxygen minimum zone, Eastern Pacific Ocean - ETNP201302SV86 (SPAdes) (version 2) | ecosystem: Environmental > Aquatic > Marine > Oceanic ... | reverse complement strand
ATCACCAAATATATGTGAACCACTTGCAAAACTTTGAGTTAAATAAGTTACCGATGAAGAAACTATATAGGTTTCGGCTATTATATCTCCAGTAACTCTCATATCTCCCAATACTCTACCACCGAGAGTTAAATTATCAGATAAATTAAAAGAACCTGTCATTTCATGTTCATTATCTGATTTTAGTCTAAATTTTACATCAGAATCATCTTCTCCATCTATTCTAAAAAGTATTGTACTATTAGATCCATCGTCATTAATATCAGCCGACATTGTTAAATGGGTATTTTTAGTATTGATATCACCTGCAGGTATCCAAGCTGTTCCATCATATACTTTTACAATTGAATCTACAGTATTGTAAAACATCATACCTTTTGAATCAGTAGTCATTCCAGTTGGATCAGAAGAACCTGATGGTAACATCATACCTTTCTTATCACCAAGTAGAACTGTAAGTGACGCAGATTCGTGTGCTACAGCAGTTCCTACATTAGAACCAACTACTACTTGTTCACTTATAAATGATTGGTTTGATCCAGATAAGTTAAATGAACCAGTAAAATTGTGATCAATCTGTCTGCTGTGCAAAAGTGCCATATTCTTCTCGTTTTATTCGTTCCCAATACATTTTCATCCCTTTAGAAATATGTTTCTTGTGTTCAATGGTTTTAGGTTGTTTCAATTTCTCAATCGTATCCATTGAAACTTTCCTATCTAATTGGGCACAGGACTTACAAACGGCATTGTTTCCTACAGCTCGGTCAAAGGCGTCTTTTCTTGTATAAGTAATCATTTTACTACAATCTGGACACCTACGATTTTTTCTATCTTTCCAATGGCGTTTTCTCATATCATTAATAAATATCACTTAACTCAAATAGTAGAAGAATAGTGGAAAATAATTAAAATAAAGCTTGACTTGTATAGGTTTTATGTTGTATATTTAGGTATAAAGAAAAGGTAAATAATGTTAAACTTAAAAAACGAAATCAGAAAACTAAGTAGTCTTTCAGAATTGAATGAATTATCATCATTCATTAGTGATTGTAAGACTATGTTAGGTAAATCAGCACTAAGTGTTGGATCTAAGGTAAATGTTGTTCAAAAAACAAAGAAAACTCCTGGTGTTATCACTAAAATGAATATCAAGAAAGCTATTGTTGATATGAATGGTATGTTGTATAATGTTCCATTTTCAATGTTGGAATTAGCATAATATGTATAAATTTATTAATGGAATCGCACCAATCGTAGTCAAAAATGACTTTGATGGAGCTTTGGATAATCTATTAGAAAATATTCGTAAAGACTATGAAAAATGGTCTAATGGTAATATGAGTACACACGATGAGTTATCATTAAAACCAGGTAGAAAATTTATAAAGGTTATAAGAGGTAATTCTGTTTGGGGATTTGTTGCTAAAAAAGGTGGTGTTCATAAAGGATTACCAATGAAAACTGGTGATGTATTTAAAGCCGCTAGTTGGGCTTCAGCAGCTAAACACACTCGTGGAAATATATTTGATAAGAACCAAAACTATTTCAGATGGACAGGACCTGATTATTTATAATTAAGAATTAAATTTTCCGTGAGCGATAATTTCGTCATCACCCTCTAATACATAACCTATAGAATCCACATCTACTTTAAGATAAAACGATGCGCCTGCCTGTTCTATTTCTAATGCATCGTGTTCCATATATTGCCCATTTATAAAAAATACATAATCATCTTCACTCGTTGCAGTAATTCCTGTTGGGGCTGATGCTGTAACAGCTGTAAAACTAGCCGTGGCATATCCCGTAACCTCACCTACTGTTGCCGCGGTTAAAAATGATGAAGCTTTCTTAACATAAGATTTTCTCAAATAATCTAATCTATGTTGTACATATATTTTTGAAGTAGAAGCATTATCTACACTTGCAGTAGCAGGTAATCCTAATACTTCTCCACCACCACTAAATGTTAAATCAGCGTTACTCCCCATAGTAGAAGATGCCAGTGAAGTAATTGTTTTATTTGTTAATGTATCGGTAGTGGATGAACCAACTATATTGATATTACTTCCAGCTGCGTTATCTATAGCCCATCTTGTTTCAGATTGATCCCACAATAATTGTGCATTAGTTCCACCACTTCTACCTACTCTCAGTCCAGAATCAGTTGCAGCTAATGCAGTAGAACCTGTAAAGTTTATATCAACAATAGGATCTTCAATTGAAATCGTGGATTGATTAAACACACTTGAAGTACCTTCTACAATTAAATCTCCCCAAATTTTTACCGAACCTGTTGGGGATCCAATTGGATTAAGTTGCATAATGTGTTTTTCACCATAACTACCAGTAGTGTATAGATTTCCTCCCGTGGCTTCATCATACAGGTACATATCTTGTCCTGCAAGATATCCAGTAGAACCAGCATCTAAGTCACCTACAGCAACTTCATCTAAAGAGAAAGTATCCCATACAATTTCATATAATCCTGTATCGGATGATGTTACTTCAGTAGTTCTTAATGTTTGTCCAGCTACTGTTGCTGCTTTTGCTTGTCTTGTTAAATCAACTAATGCCATTATATTATTTCCGTTTGAAATTCAAGTTGTATCTCGTCACCATCTTGTAAAGTAATCCCATATAGCTCTCCATTTAATAAATAACGTTTCCGTATATGTATCTTTCTATAATTAGTAGCAAAATACCAATCTACTCCTGAAGTATTCGTCCAGGGAGTTTTATTAGTTTGTTGAATTCCATTTACTTTCACTCTCATTCCCATTGCAGTTGCACTATATCCAGAGGATATCCCTAAATTAAAAGTTTGATATGTTGACGCATTTGTCTCTATATCACTATATCTCAATTCTCTTCTATGTCTTTGTATAAATCGTATAGCATCTCTATAATGTAATACATGATGTAAATCTGTAGCTCTAGCATTTCTCATATTCATCGTAAATGGCATCTTATCTTGTCTACCATCTTTTAAACTCCCCGATAAATTACTATAAAATTGTAATTGGTCTCCACTAAATACCGATTCACTTACTGGAGCGGTATATTTTCTTGTTGAACCTTTATATCCTTGTAATTCTGTTATCATGGTGCGGTTGTCAATACATATTTTATTACTATATCATCTGCTTTATCTATATTTATTCCCACTCCACCAGTATATAATTTATTAATTGCTATTTTACCGTCTGCAGAAGAACTAATATAAAAATCATAATCAGTAGTTACTGTTGTTTGATTTGATGGGTTACTTGATAAAAAACTCCCATTTATTGATACATAAACAGTACCCGAATATAATTCTCTCTCACTCGGCACAGTAACTTGATATATTTGTTTCTCTGGAGTAGCCTCTGTCTCTAATGAATGTGATTGAGCTCCAGTAAAAGTAGCTTGTTTTTCCGTCATAGATGAAGATACAAACCCGTATGTCATTACTGCCAATGAATCTCCACTTGAAGTTGGTTCTCCATCAAACCTCATAACATAAAAAGTATCTCCACCAAATGTGTTTGTAAATTCTAAATCTCTAGTTTCTTGTCCTACCGCACTTCGAGCTCCTCGTATAAAATCTGTAGCACTCCCTAATCCACTTGGTACTCCACTTGAAAGCTTCCCACCAGTCAATGTTACAGTTTCTGCTCTTTTATCTGGTGCATACATACGTGAAAAACTTAAATCTGTTTCATCGTTTATATTAACTCTAGCTGGTGTTAAGTATTTTCGAGTATTTATATAATTGTTAAATGCTTCAGGTATCAAATATCCTCTAAAATTAAATGTGAAAGAAGTTTTAATCATTCTTTCATTATCTGCCATCTCTGTAGCATCTTCAAAACTTTCTACATTAACTTTAAATTTAAATTTTCCAGGTTCTCCCCAATATGCCCCATCACTATATTGTATTTTTTCAATAATACTATTCATTTGTTCAATATATGCCGTCCATATAATACATTCATAACTCATAGTAACATAATCTGGGACTGCTACATTGTATAATTCTCTTTGTGGTAAAATTCCTTTCTGTGCTGAAAATTTATCATATCGATTTTCTTGAGTGTATTTTTTCTCAAATGTATAAAATAACTTTGGGTCATTAGCATCTAATTTATCTACTGCCATAGTTTCATCTTTTGCAATAGATGTACGTCTAAATGCAATCAATGGTGTTATTAATTGTCTTTTATTATCTCTAAGGTGTCCATTTTTTTGTATAGTTTTCCATCTTTCTGGATTAGCATACATAATAGGAACTTTTATTTCCTCTCCTTGTTCTACTACTGTAGGTGAAATAGTCTCTTTAAAATAATACATAATTGCGGCATCGTGATCCATCAATGTAACTTCTACATTTTTCTGCTCTAATTTATCACGACGACGTGCCTCTCCTCTATTCGGTGGAGGAGTGGTATAAATATATCGTTGTGACCTTGGTAATGGTTTTAATCTAGCCACTAATTACTCCGTATTCTTTCAATCTGTAAATTACTTTTTCTAACAAGAAATGCGTTACACACAACCGAAAAGTTACTATCTACTTGTCCACCAACTAATTGATTTTCATTCAAAGAAGCTATTTCCCAATGTGCATAATTCCAATCAATTATATCACCAATACTTGTAACTAATGGTAATCCTACTAAATACTCTCTTTCAAATGAAAATGTTGCAGCTTGTCTTAAATCTGGTCCAAATTCATCTGTATTAAAATCAAAATCTTCTGCAGAAACTAATGAAGGTAATTGTACCCCTGGTAGATAAATCTTTCCAGCAGATGCTTCCCCATATAAATTCGTAGCTGTATTTTCAACAGATAAGCGAAACAGTTTAACAAAAGTATTGATAACTCCATCTTTTTTATCACGAGGGCTACCAAGTAATTCTTTATTTACAGTTTCAAAAAAGTTTCTGTCTGTTTGACTTAAAAATCTTGAAGCCATATTTCTATCCTATAAAAATTGGTATTGGAACTTTATTTAATTTCTGCTGTAGGAATTCTGATTCCTCTTGGTCTTTTTCAGTCAAAGACCTTCTACTTGTTTGTTCAAGTGTTTCTCTCAACTGAGTAATCAATTGTTCTTTTTCTGTAGCTGCTTCAGTTCTTAAAGCATCACCGTCCATAGTTACTTCTGAATTTGGTATAGGTATTGTCCCATATTTACTTCTAACTGCACCCAAAATCTCTTTAGATAACGCCAAACCATATTTACGAATCCAAGTTTTTCCTGGGTCATTAATATGATTATAACTCATAGTATTATAAGGTACATTAGAAAAGTCTGATATAGAACCTGTTGCAGAAGTACCAACTCCTTCAATCACTCCACTATTTTTATCTTCTGTTATGTAATAATCAAACCATACTTTAAAAGTATTACTTGGATCAGGAAATATTCTCAATTTATTATTAACTAAATGAAATGAATATGCTGATTTTCTAATCTCATCATTTAACTCAATTGCCTGTACTCTCAACAAATCCTCAAATATCGGCATCATTGTAAATGAAACAGCGGGGGAATACGAACCAAAACCAAATCCTTCAATTAAATTTTGAGTTCCATATCCAGTTGTTGCGTATGGGTCAAAATATCTTTGAATTGCTGGAGTTGCTCCATGATAAACTCGTCTAATTTCAATTGCTTTACCAGATTCCGATACTGCTGCATATAATGCATTTAAATCGTATTCTTGAGAACCACTTGTTACTGTGATTGAACCTTTCTTTAAATCTACATTTCCACCAACTGGTAAAGAAGCTTCTGTACCATATTGATTTGATAATTGTACAGTCCTACCTAATGTTGGTGTAACATTTTTATGTGTTAAATCTGAACCTGTCGATTGTCCTCTTAACTGTAATAAGTTATCTAATATATTATATTGATTAACTTGTGAGGAATATTCTAATGAGGCCTCTTCAAAACATGCATAAAAACTTGTATCCTGCAACTCTACATCCATTATAGGATAACCTAATCGTTGTGCACACCATTTTGCAAACTTTGGTGCATCTGTTTGAAATGCTGATTGACTATCAAAAGTTCCAAACGGAGTGTTTCCTAATACTGCTGAACCACTTCCTGGCCATATTGCGGTTTGTGCCATTTAAACTTCTCCAAATTAAATAAAGTTATTCACTAATAAATAGTTAATGGGGGAAAAGAAAGATTATAAGAGTTATAACAAATTGATTTACTTATGTTCTTGTTCGTTACCTTGAGGGCCTCTATTAGTTGTTACTAATACATTGTTTGCAAAATAGTTGTTATCGTGAGAATTAATATCAGTACTATCTATAAAATAAGTCTCAAATTCATCGTCTATATCTTCAAACCCTACTATTGTAACTGCCCCATCAGTAAATTTTGAATAATTACCATTTACTTCCAAACGAAGATCATCTAATGTTTTTGCATTATCCGTCACAGGAATCCCACCAAGTTTTAATTGTGATACTTCCCATTCGTTTTTTGTGGTTATATTACTAAATCTTAAATCTTCTATATCATATTTAGTTTCTGTATATTTTTTTTCAGGAGAATAAGATTCCACTCCAACATTACAACAAAAATGATATCCCAAATTCTTTATCCACTCATCAACCTCGTCTATATCTGCAATTGTATTTGCCCGAGCCCCTACTCTATCATATTCATCCATGTCTTTACTAACTTCACTACATCCACGAGTTTCTATACCACCATTTCCATCTTCACGATAAAGAATTCCACATGGTAGAGCTTGCATTCTTAATGGGTGTCCGATAGTAGTAATTAAATCAGTTCCATCACTAAATTTTATTTTAACTAATTTAGTAGCTTTTTGTTTTTTTACACTTCTAACCGTTGTATATGTTGGTATATTATGTGATGTATGTGCGCCATCGTAATCGTCTGATGCCATATCGAATGTTTTTATAACATCCCCAATCTTAATTTCTTCTATGGGTTTCTGATAATCATCTTGCATGGTAATTAACGTACCAGATGATAATCCAGGGTTAATCTGATCCATTATCCATCTACACCTAATCCAAGTAATACTCCATTTGCAAAGAAAAAATCACCTTTATCTAATCCACCAATACAATACATAGTAAAATCATCCTTACCTTCTTGTGATTCTATTTCTGATACTGTTACATCATATGATAATCCTTCACCATCATCTACGAAAACGGGGTCATTAGCTGAAATTGCTGAAAATCTACTTTCAGGTGCACCACTTTCTATTTCTTCTTCATCTCGTACACCTGCACCATACAGTTCTTCTGCTGCTTCTTTACTTGCAACTACCCAACCCGTATTACCACTCACTCCATATAATGGACTATCTGATGATAATACCAAATCAGTATCATTACTTAATGATATTTTACTTACATCTACTCCCTCAATACTACTATTTTCTTCTATATCGGTAATAGCTCCTGCTGATTGTTCATTGTGTTCTATATGTGCACCATCAAAATCCTCACCACCTGCACGATATGTTTGTATTTTATCACCTTCTGCAAGTTCTTCTATTGCTTTTTGAGAACCATCTTCCAATGTTATCAAAGTGCCTTTGTTTAACCACGACAAATTTGCCATCTTGTAATCTCCTAATTAAAAATTTAAGATATATAATCTCTACTATAAATATAATGATCACAAAAAAACCCCAATCTAATTAAAAATTGGGGCCTTTTCAGTTATCTTATCAGATACTAACTATTATACATAGTTAACATCAGCAACGATGACTTTACCGTAGAATTCAGGGCGAACCATCTTCTTCGCGTAACGAGTCATTACACCTTTACGTGGAGTAAAGTTAGTTGGATCATAGACCAACGGAGTCATGATAAGAGGTACATACGGTGCATATACAGCACCAGTTTCTAAGAAATTGCTTCCTCTGAAACCGATTAAGATTTGATTCTCAATCATGTATGGGTTCTTATAAACAGTATATCTGTTGTTCAATTGACCAACTTTCTGTACGCCCATTGCGTAAGATGTGTTGGTTGCATCACCGTCTGTATCAGCGGCGTAGCCAGGGATACTTTCGATGATTGTTGCAGTTTCAGGAGAAACTACGATGAAGTTTGCACCACCGCGTAGAGTCTTCTGATGAATTGCGTTACTTACACTTTGTATCTTGTTACCAAGAGTCTGGAACCAAGTTCCTTTTGTGTAAGCATTGGAATTACCAGATGCTTCAGCAAATAATTTAGTTACTGAGTCATACTCGTATCCAGGTCTAGCACTCCAGCGTTCCTGTTTAGCAGATTCGTTAACTAACAACATATCAAGGATTTCCAAATCAATTTCCATTGAGATGTATTCACTTAACATTGCTGTTAATTCGGCTTCTGCATCAACACTATGATAAGCGTTAAGGTCTTGAGCTAACTCAGGAGTCCATACAGCTTTCAGTTTACGTGTTTTAGCAACGATAGAGACATTGCGCATTTGGATATCAACTTCAGGTATTCCAGCTGCTGTAGTGGAATCACCACTTGTGGAAGTATCTTCAAAATCTCCACGAGTTGTATCAGTCGGTTGTTTGTGATATTTCACACCAACACCAGATGCCGCTCCAGTAATATCCGCGATAAACGAATAAGTAGAATTGGCTGCACTGTATTTAGTATGTGCGGGGTAGTATGCGGCTACTCCAGATCCAGAAAGTTCAAATGCACGAACACCAGAGTGATCTGGGTTTGTGAATGCACCTGTACCTACAGTAACTTTAGATAAAGTTCCTGCGGAAACAGAAGCTGAAAGATCAGGTTCGAATTCAACATCATCCCAAACAACAGAACCAGTAGTATATACAGTAGCACTAACAGTACTACCTGATACTAATGTTCCAGTTGCGGAATCGTTGACGGAATATCCGAATTTACCAGCACCATAAAGTCCACCACTAGCATCAGCGTTTGATGCAGAGGTGTCACCATGGATATCACTACCGACTGCATGTGCTGCTGTCTGTAATGTTCCATATTTGAAGTCAAGATAGAAAATCAGTCCACTTGGTAGGTTCATAGGTTGAACAGAAACGAAGTCCTGTGCTGCTAATTCACCAAAGATTCTACGAACCAGTGGTAATGCAACTCCAGACCATTCTTCTGTACCAGGGCCACCAACTCTTGATGTTTCATCAATGAGCTGCTTGGCTTGGTTTTCCAACAGTTGAGCCATATTGTGAACTTTATCTTCTCTGTCAAGACCTTCTAATAGACCTGTGGCTTCCCACTTCGCGACGAGCTTCTCGGTTTCTTTCCGACGCTCAACGGAAGGGCTATAGCCGTCCATTATATTTTCGATTGCCTTAAGTGACATAATAAGTTCTCCAGTTAATTAAATAATCTTAGCTAATCTCTGAAATCTATCTCTCATCGAATCGCCTTCAGAAATTACTTCCTGTTTAGGTGATTTTGTTGAGGCGACAGGTTTAGAGGCTGAGCCTTTAGATTCTTTAACAATTTCGGGTTTAGCTTCAGAACTTGCTCCGAAAGATTCTGCCATTGTACTATACACTAGCTTAACCTCTCGAATGTTCTTAGCTCTATCAAAGGTTTCAACTACCTTAACTTTCTGACCTGTATTCAAGCCAAACACCCTAAATAGTTTGTTTGTGAATAAAAGTTTTGCGTTAAGTAAGTTGACTTCGTTCAACTTAGAACGAAGATATTTTACGACATTGCGATGCTCGTCAAGATCGGATTGAAGTTTAGAAACTTGCTCTTGTGCTGCTTCAGCTTCTTCTTCTTCGCCTTCTTCTTCTTGAAGTGCTTTTATGATTTCTTCTAAGTCGATTTCTTCTTCAACGTCTGTTACTGCATCCTCTTGCGGGGGTGCCAACGGATCGTCAGAAGATTCGGCTAAAGATGCTTCATCTGCAGGTTGGCCTTTTTCATCCTCAGGATTTTCACTTCCTGCGGGTGGGGCGTCTGCTGCTGCAGGTTCTTCAGAACCTTGTCCGACATCAGATGAATCTGATGCTTCAGCGGATGGTTCTGCATTTTCTGCATTTCCGATATCAGAAGAATCAAGAGTTTCATCAGAATCGTTATCGGGGGCTTGTGAATCAACTTCACCTTCCGCTACTTGTTCTGCTTGAGGCTCTTCTTCATCTTCTTCTTCATTAAGCTCATCTTCAAGTTCTTTCAATACTGCTTCGAGGTCTAGATCAGCGTCAGAAACTTCTTCGTGGCCATCTTCAACATCCTCTTCAGAATATTCTTCTTCCACGTCAGCTTCTTCTTCACCTTCTTCAGAAACTACTGGTGCATATTTAACACCATTAATTTCAATAACGCCTTCTTCAGCAGGTATTGCTAGTTCTTCTTCATCCTCATCTGAAAATTCAGCAGGTAGTTCAGGAGCTATCTCATCATCTTCATCAGAAAATTCTGCAGGTGCTTCAGGAGCAACCTCATCATCTTCTGCTGAAAATTCAGCAGGTGCTTCAGGAGCGATTTCTACTTCTTCTTCATCTTCGTCTGAAAATTCAGCTGGTACTTCTTCTTCTTCACCAACTTCTGCCTGAATCTTCTTTGAAAGCATAGATTGTAGGCGAGGGGTGAAAGCTTCTTCAAGTGCCATCTTAGCGTTAGCTAAGGCTGTTTCACGAACTTGTTTTGCGTCTGCAATGGCTTCTTTTAAAAGATCATCCATTACTTTTCTCCTATTAATTTAGATAAAAATTATCTAAAAATAATATTACATTTGGATTTAAAATAGTTATTGGGAACTATTATGTGATTAGTTTCAAGGTACACTATATGACGGGATGGATATCCCAATAGTGTATTTAGTTTTATATAAATATATATTTATTTCAGAAAACGTTCAAAAATCAGAAGGTTTTTCCATTTTCTTCTTGCATTTGTCGTTTATTTCGTGATATTGCCCTTAATTTCATCTTTCTCTTCTTCATTGAGGGCTTTGTATAGTATGATCTCTCACTTAAATCATATAATATTCTGGAATCTTTTACCTTCCGTTTGAATATTCTGAGAGCTTTTTCTATATTATTATGTTTAACTTTTACTTCTATCAAGTGTAACCTCTATTATTTACCAGGAACTGACTCATCTACTTCCTCTACGTGGGGGGAATCCTGGGGGTATTGCTATTGGTGGCCGTGGTGCCGATTGTATTCCTAACTGGGGTCTTCTCCTTATTGGCCTCTGGCCTGTAGGGGCCGATATTGGCCTCTGGCCTGTAGGGGCCGATATTGGCCTCTGGCCTGTGGGGGCCGATATTGGCCTCTGACCTTTAGGGGCCGACCGGGTAGATAATGCTAACTGGGGCCTTCTAGTTGCTGGTTTTGGTGTTGGTTTTCTTGGTGAGTGTGTTATTTTTGGCATAAGTATTTCCTCTTACTATTTATATAATTTCTTTTTTCCATTTACGGTCAAATTGTCGTGTACTAATTTTATCCAACATTCTTTTTATTTCATTATGTGGATCAAATATTGTTGGGTTAATGGATTCTGTTATTGGTTCATATTTCTTACCATTGATTGTAATTTCACCCATCATTGCATTTGATGCCTGTCTCTTTTTCTTTGCCCAATATTCGGCCTTCTCTATATCTACACCAGCGTATTTCATCAACATTTGATCTGCTTTCATATAATCTTCTTCTGCCTGTTTCCCACCTGGTCGTTTTTCCATACCTTTTTTAGCTAAATCTCTTGCTTTAGCCATACCCTTTTGATGTACATCATCATCTGCATCAGTTTTACCTGTTGGTTTTGCTCGTCCTTCTTCATCATCCCAAGCATCATCAGGATCTCCACGAGTAGGATCATCATCAAGTGCTGTATCTAAGTTATCAATATCATCGGGGTCATCTTCAAAATCTCTACCGAACTCCCCACCACCTAATTTATCTGCTGGTTCTTTCTCTGGGTTATCTCCTTTATCACCCTTTTTATCATCTCCAGATTTTACAAATTTTCCTGAATCTGTTTTGGTGAATGTAGGAGCATTTTTATCATCTTCTTTACCCTTTTCTTTATATTTTCCCCAACCTACCGATACATATTTATCATCATCGGCTTCAGAAACTACTGCGTGTCCGTCACCACAATCTTCATCATTGTAAGTTTCACTCATATAATCTTCTATAGTTGGCAAAGGTTCTCCAAACTTACGGTCTGCCCAAGTGGACTCTTTTAATAATGGTTTCATTTTAATCATTACTCATACTCCGTTGAATAGTCCTTAACACCATATTTATCCCAACTGGCTATAGAATCTAAAAAATTTTCGTACTTAACACCAGTATCAACAACTCTCTTTACAACTGCTACCTTTTGTATCTGTTCTCCTGCAAATGGATTATCTGCTACAGGTCTTTTTATTTGTGTATATCTACCTCGATCAAACCAAGGTTCTGGTTTATCATCTTTAACACCTAAAAGTCTTTTTTTACCAGCTGGAGTCCAATCTGTTTCTGCATCACCTGCTTCAGCCTTATAAGAACTGGCATTTCTGGAAACTTCTTTCAATAAATCTAACAACTTAATCATTTTTATCCACCGATTCTGTTAAACATCTTTTTTAGGGGATGGATACTCTCACCTTTAGGCATTTCACCGTTATCACCCCAACCTTGTTTTTCACCAAACCATTTTATCTGTGCCAATTCTTCTTCATCGCCATCTTCTTCAGCTTCTTTATATTGATCTTCCCACTCTGCAGAATCTTCAGCACCATAATAATCTCCACTCCACGATGTACCTCTTGAATCTGGACCTGTATCTGCCGATGGGTCATTAGCTAAATCTTTTGCTGGTATTGGTTGACCTGAATCTGCATCTGCTCCTGTATCTCCACCAAATGGTTTATCTTCAGGTTCTCCACCATCTCTTTCAAAATCTCCACCACCTAATTTACCTGCTGGTTCTTTTTCGTCATGGTCACCATCATCATATCCTACTTCTTCACCTTTAGCCCATTTATCAGCTGCACCTTTATCTTTAATACCATACTCTGCTGATTTATCACCTGGTTTCCAAGCTGCCCAACCACTATCTGTTTGCCAAACATCACCTTCTTTATGTCCACCACCACCTTGTCCAGGTTCAGCTTCTTTAATATAATCCATTACAGTTGGTAACGGGTCACCAAATTTACGATCTTTCCAAATAGATTCTGATACTAATTCTTTTAATTTAATCATTTTCGTTATCTCCTTGCCAATTTTTATCCACATAATTAAAGAATTTTGCTTTTGCCTCATCACCTAATTCATCAGGAGAACCAACACCAAACTTCTTTAATGCACCATTGAAGAATTTCTCATATTCTGCTTTATCACCTGTTTCTTCATTAATTTCATAGTATCTACCTATAATATGTCCCATATCTTCATACAATGCACTCATTCTCTCTTGTAATCCTTGTGCTTCATTTGCAATTTTACTAAATTGACCTGAGAGTGAACCTAAATCTTTCATATTACGATTGATTGTAATTTTATCAAACCATTCTTCGGTTTCTCTCAAGGTATGAGTTTTTGCAGTTTTTGCTATCTCTGATAATTTTTGTGCAACTGCTCTTATATCATTTTCACGATAAATATGTTTACCCAAAGAACCAAAATTTCTAACATCTTCTAAAAATTGAGCTTCATCAATTTCATGACCTTCTTCGTGATCTTCTGGCATTAAAGATGACAACCTAATATCAGAATTCACATCTTCAGTAGAAATTTTAGTCTTAAACATATCAAGATTTGAAAAGGCTGGTTTATTAACTACCCCACCCACCATAAAATTTTCTACTATTTGTTTTAATTTAATTTCTTTTGACATTATATGTCTCCTATTATCTCAATTTGAGTATCTTCTAAATTTATTTCTTACTTTATGCCACAATTGCTTTATAAAATCTTCTTCACCATAATGAGTTCTTTTAACATTACCTTGATTAAGTCCTCTTACTAAATCCAAAGCTTCATATCTACCACCCTTTACTCCATCCATCATAGTTTTAATAACTTTCTGTGAAGCTTTACCTAAGATATTAGACATTACATTTAAATCTCTATCAACTAATTGTTTTGCCTCAGATGAACTAAATGCCTTACCAAATGCGGTAAATTCATCTAATTCAATCAAATGTTGTTTAAATTTTCTATGAAAAGATTGTTCGTTAGTTGATTTTTTAGATTCATCTACTTCAATTCCATCTTTTTCAAGTAAAAATCTTTTAAATTCTCTATGACTAAAGTCACCCATTATTCACCCCTAATAATCTTATTAATCATATCTTCTGCTTTACAATATGTTCCACAAGTTCTACCTACTGGATTCTGTCTATCTACACTTTCATTCATAGGATACATAAATGCACCTTGTGTAGATGGATTAGAAACAAAATCAAATGCAATTAATTCAAAATCAGGTTGTACTTGTGTAGTTTCTATACCATCTGCTTCACTAACAGTTTCTACTGAACCCATACCACGAGATGAAATTCCAAGTTTAATTCCCGATTTAAATAATTCTTTTAATATATTACCTGCTGGTGTACCTAATACTTCAACCGTGCCAAGTAAATCATCCCCTAACCAATGCATCTCTTTAATATTATGAGAAACATTCTGTAGGTTCACCACAGACGAATCTGGGTGGTCTAATTCACCCATAGCACGACGTTCTTTAATATAGGTAGAGGAATACTTTTTAGCCTCTCTTACTAAAACTTCTCGTGGATAAACTCTACCATTTTGATTTTTAGCCTCTGCTCGTTGAAGTACTCCTTTAACAATTAATTTACCATTATTTTCTTTTAATGATTCAGTTATCTGTTCTGATTTTACTTCAAATGGTAGATAATCTACTAATAGTTCCCTGTTCATAATTATTTTATCCTCTTAGTAAGTGCCATAAATTCTCTCATAAATTTAGTTACATTTTGTTGATATGACTTTATTATTTTATTAGCCGTGTTTTTATTATCACCACTACTTAAACTTTGAGCTATCTCATACATATTTAGACGGAAATTACTTTCTGCCTTTTCTATATTCTTTACCTGCTTTTGTAATTTTTTTTTACTTGCAGGTGCCTCTGTCAAAATATCAGAAGCTTGAAGATATTCTTTTAATCCAACAGACATTAATACAATTTACCTACTTTATTAGCTAATTTAACTAATCTCTCACTAATTTTACCTAAAGCCTTGTGAGTAGTTTTCCAATAATCTCTTGAATCAACTTTTAACTCATTTTTCAGTCTAACATTATACTGAACTGTTCTTTCTAATTCTTTTAGGGAATCACGAGTTTCCCTCATTGCCAATCCAATTTTTTGCTTAGGACTTAAACTCTCATCATTTCTCCAAGCGTGGTATCTTCCTTCTCTAACAATCTCATACCCAGTCGAATTAGTTGCCACTTCTTCTTCCTTATCCTTATCTTTCTTTTTCTTAGAACTAAATGCAAATGGTGTATTATATCCTGCAATATCACCAGTTTGTGTAATTTCATTAGTGCTTAATAATTCTCTAACAAATGTTCTAATATATTCTCTTAACTTATTTTCCGCTGTCAAGGACATCTTCCAACTCCGTTATCAAATCATAATACCTCATTAAAGTTGTTAATTTTTTCTCTGTATCTTTATTTTCATTAATAGTATCTGCAAAGCTAATAGCTTCTGTTAACTTAATTTTTGTGATATCATCATCTATAGCAGGTACAAGTTTCTTCAAATAGCTTTTTATTTTACCCACTTCTACTTGTACAAATTCTTTTAATGAAGTAGCATTAGAAACATTATTAATATATTTCCTCAATACTTCTTTTTGTTCAGTTGATAACTTAGAGTACTTTTTATTAAACTTTTCTACCATTAACTCATAAGCAAGTAATCTAACATCCTTTTCCTCAGAGGTTACGGGAGATTTACTAACCTTTTTATTAGGGTTAGATGAAATTAAATTTTCAACTATCGTATAGCGTGAATCAACTTCTTCTTTTGGACTATAACTTTCCATTGAAGTTTCAATAGAAAATAGTTTCCAAATTGACGCCAATTGTTTAAAATTAGGAATTTTTGAAGTAAATAGTTTTTTTACATCATAATCTTCCTTAATTTCTTTAATTAAATTATATTTTTCTCGTCTGAGGGAGGTATTTGTAATTTGTGCCCGTTCTTTCAAGACAGCATCTACTAATCTATTTGCGCGTTCTTCAGAATTATACCGTTCTTTTGTTAAAATTTCATATAATTCTAATTCTTTTCCCAATGACGTATTTTTATTAAAATACTTTTTGACTAAATTTACAGACTTAGATTCTTTATTACTCAGTATATCTGATGTTATTTGTCGAGTCAAAACTTCAAATAACACACCAGTATTTTTAATTTTACTGTGCTTCAACTTTTTAGACATATATCACTCCAATGATAATTAGATTCATTCTATAATAAATATTAAACTTCTAAAATTTATATATATTACGATTTAGAATTTATTTCTTTATCATATTCCTCTTTTACTTCCTCAGATTCGGTTAATATCTTTACGTGAGGTTTAATTAATGTTCCTTTTAATTTATCAAGATGAGCTAAAGCTAATGATTTACCATATTTAGATGCTCCACTTCCACCTTTTCTTTTATCGTGTTTACCTAATGGATCTCTACCTCGTGCACTACCATCTTTACCATAATGGGGGCCTTCTGTAGGTCTACCTGCTCCCTCTTGTCCACCTTCTGGAGCTCCACCTTCATCCTCTAACTCATGACCAGTTCTACCCATAGCTAAATCACTTGGTGTTCCTTGTGATTCGCCTGATTTTGCTGGATCGTTTCCTTCAGATTCTATCTGTCCTCTTCTAAATTTTTGTTTAAAATCAAAAACAATACCTTCATCTTCTTTCTTAATTTCTTCATCTGTAAATCCAAATATGTTTCTATAAATCCAATCTGTAGAAACTATACCATCTTGTAACATTGAAGATGCAAGTGAAGTTTTACTCGTCCACAACTCAATTTTTTCTTGTTCATAAATTGTAGATGGATTTGTTAATCCCAAATCGAAATTAACTAAATCTGCATCTGTATATCCTTGTACATATAAATGTACAATAGCAATCTTCGTCAATTCTGAAACCACTATTCGTTGAATTCTTTCAATCGTTCTTGCAAATCTAACATCTTCTGCTGCTAAAGTTGCCTTTGAACCAACTTGTTCTTCATATCCAAGAAATGCCTTTGGAACTTTTAATGCTGCCATTAACTTGTTTCTCAAATATTCAATATCTTCTACCGCCTCATAAGTTAATCCAGGTAATGAATCTATTTGTGTTCCACTATCACCACCACGAACTGGTACAAAGAAATCCTCTGTAATATTCTGCATATTATATCGTAAATTATAATCACCAGATTCTTGTTCTACTACGGGTGCCTTTTTCATTTTATTAATAATTTGATTCATATAATTATCAACTTCAGCAGGTGGAATATTACCAATATCAATTTTGAAAACTCTCTTTTCTGGTGCTCTCATGATTCTATGAATTAACATAGCATCTTCCATAAGAGATAATTGTTTCCAAGTCTTTCTACCACCTTCAACCATAGCCTTACCATACGGTAAATAATTTGAATCACCCAATAATCTAAAATGTGCAATTTCAAAATTTTCATATTCTTGTTGTATATGTGTTAATTTTACTTGGTTTGGATCTGCAGGTTCTAACATAAATTTAACATACTCTGGATTTTCTGGATCAATTCCTTCTAATCTCACAACATCATAACTTGATAATGGAACTACATTTTTAACTCCATATTTATCATCTATTTCTAAATGTAAAAAGAAATCTCCATACTTACACATATTACGAACCCAAGACCATAAATTAAATTCTATATTCATAATATCATAAAATAAATTATGTAGTATTTGTTTAATCTGGTCATTATCACTATTGATTGTTAAAACATCACCATATTCGCTTTTCATTGTTGATTCATCTGAATATATATCCAATGCCGATGCTATAATGGAATCACTATCCATTGATTCATAATCTCTAAATAACCCTAACCGTAATGAGCGTACCATCGCCGTATCTGAATATCCAGATAACCCTTTTCCTGTTGAAAAGAGTCGTTGATATCTATCCACTAATTGTTTTTGTGGTAAATATTGTATCTTGCTCGTATCTGCTACTTTTAACCTTTTTCCACCAACGTTTCTAACAATAACGTTACCAGAAAATAATCTAAATAGTCGAGCTCTAATTGATGTGTCTGCCATACTTTCCTCTAATTAATTAACCATTCTAAAGATTCTTTATCTTTTTTATTTCCAACATCCCATTCCCAGGATTCCTTTCCAGGGTTTGTTTCTGTTATGTAAATGCCAGGATTCAATTCCATTCCTGTTAAAGCTTTCTTCTGTAATTCTATTCCCTCAGCTCTCAATCTCAATGCAGTTTCTCGTATCCATAATCCAATACCAAATGACATTACTAAGTCATCATTGTATCCTGACATTGCTTCAGCCTTACTTCCGTTATATATAAATACGAATAATTCATCAATTAACCTCTGGGAATAAACTTTAACTGCCCTTTCTCTAAAGAATTCTTCCAATTTAGAAATAACCAACGGTCTTGTTTTTGTAGACATTGTAAACCCAGGAACCATTTGTTTTTCTTGTCTATAAATTTTATTGGTCATTTGTTTTTGTGTATCTACATACTGTAAATCTTTACTCATATAAAATAAATTTTCATACTCTCTATCTATTACTTGTTGAATTGCTGCCCACCCTATTGTGGCATTTTCAATTACCAATAATGCGTTATTATATTCCTGAGATATATTTACAAGTAAGTTACCAAAATCCCTTGTAGAAATCTTACCTTTATATTCCGCTACTTGTTTACAATCTTCTATTTCCATAACATGAAATGCAGAATAATCTGTTGCATCACCTCTACTAACATCTGCACTCACCACATAATCTTTTGTATAATTTGGTTGTTCCCATATCCAAACATTACTATCTATACCTCGTCTTTCCACAGGGTCTTTTACCATAGTGGTTCTATATTCTTCTAAAATAACACCATCTACTACTGATTGTCCTGAAGTGATGAAGTCACAATCACATTCTTGTGCTGCCATTGAGGGCCCAAGTAATTTATCTTGTTCTGCTCTCCATTCATCATCTCTTTCAGGATGTATAGTCCAATGTAATCTAATCATATTCCAATCATTAGTACCATCTTCAGCATCAACCCAAATTCTGTGAAACCAGTTTCCTACTCCGTTTGGTGTAGATAATGCTATACATTGGCCACCCAATGCCAAAGTTTGAGATGCGGCAGTCCATATTGTATCTATTTTAGGAATAAACGCCGCCTCATCTAACACCAATAAGGATAGTGCTTCTGAACGACCTGCTTCCTCTGAACTTGCTATTGCCTTAATTTGAGAACCATTTCTATATCTTAATGATAATTTATTATCTTCTACACAATTAGCCTTTAACCAACTTGGAAGATTTGCGTGCATTACACGAACTTTAGTAACGAGATTTTTTGCAGTATCTTGTTTTGTAGCAATAACCAAGATATTCTTATCATTATGAAAAGTCATCATCCATAAAGAATACCCTGCAGTCAATGTTGATATACCTAACTGACGAGCCTTTAAAAGTATATTATAATCGTGCTGTACAAAACCATCTAAAGTTTTTTCTTGAAAATCATATAATGCAAAAGGAATTTTGCCTTTAATTGGATGTTGTATAACACAATATTTTTTCATAAAATATGCAGGTGATTCTGCGCATTTAACAAATTCTCTTTTTATTGCATTTTTTATATTTTTCTTATTATCCATTATTTAAGCCAGTTAATACCTTTACCTAGATTATATGCGGGGATTCCAACTATTCCTGCTCCATAGACAAAATATAACCATTTATTTTCATACCAAGACGGATTTACTAATTTTACTTTTTTTTCTAATAACTTAATTTGTTCATCAGATAATTTAATTTGAGATTCGTATAAAAATTTCAAAGAATCATCAGCTACTGATTTTCCCTTATAAATATCAAATAAGCTGTCTTGATACAAAACTATTTTTGATAAACTATCTACTTCAAATTGTAAATCTTTTATATTATTAGTTAAATTTATAGCATCCTCTTCGCTCAGCGTCATTTGTCCGAAAAGAGTACCAACTAAAAATAAATGTATTATCCATTTCATTAGTCAAAATTATTTTAATTATCTATGTAGGACGTGAACTACACCAGTTGAACCAATTACTACTTTCCTTACACCAATTGGATAAAGTGTTTTAGTGGTAATTTGATCCGTATCTAATGTTCCACCACTAGCACAATGTATTACTACATTTGTAGCATTTTCAACAATAAATCCCGCACCAGAATTTGAACCTGTGGCATGAAAGGTAGTACTTGACGCCACCTCTGTTACCTTATTATAATCACCCAGTGCTAAATTGTCTGGTATTGCCATTTTAATCTCCTATTATTTTTTCTTAGCAAATTCTCTTAAAAAATCTTCAGCCTCAGAAATATCTTTTACTTTCTTTGCCTTAGAAGAACCTTTTTTTACTTCTTCTATTTCTTTTTCAAGTTTTTCTGCCTTTGCCTTTAAATTATCACTTTTTTTAGAAACAGATTTAGTGGCAGACTTAATTTGTTTCTTTTTTTTCTTTATATCTTTAATTTTTTTGTCTATCTTTACTATTTTCTTCTTTTTTATCTTAGATAATAGTTGAGATAATCCCAGAAAAAAAGTAAATATCCAAACAGGATTAATCTTTTTAAAGAATTTCCTGATTGAGTCCCTACTCATTAAAGTCCGCGTTTAATTTTAGCAAAGTATCTAATTAAATCACTTTTATCCAAATTTAACGCCTTAACTATTCTTGCCAGTGCTGCTACTTGTCTTTTTCGATTAAGATTAGCACCTTTAATAGCATCAACTGCTTTATTTAAATATCTTTCAGCCTGTGCCGGAAGTTTGTAATCTTCTAACTCACCCTCACCCATCACTTCCTTAATTTCAGTCCGAATTATGTTACGCAATTCCTCTTGTGTCATAGTAAATCTCCTAATTAACTGTGTTTTACCTACATATAAATATCAATTAAATTGTTTCTTCTAAGTTTTTTAAATAATCTTCAGCTTCTTCTAAAAGTTTTTTCATTTCTTCTCCATCATCTCCGCCCCACTTTTCTTCATCTACCGAATAACCATCCGCTCTTACCTGATTCAAAAATGTGACCGCGTCTGGAGAATTTTTCCACTCTTCTATGGTTTGTTTTAAATCTTTGATATAAGACCGTTTATTTTCTCTAACTTTTGTTTTTTCATATTCTTCATAAGTACCATCAATTCTCATCTTGGTTTCTTCTTTTACCACACAATCATAACACCTACTTTGTAAATAATAAAATTTAGTATCTAAACGAGTTTTCATTATTTTATTACACTCTGGACAAAACCACGGCATTCGTGCTTCTTTTAATACATCTGCCTTTTCTGAAGAAATTTTTCGTTCTTCTTTCTCCGCTTCAGTAAGTTCTATTTTATTACCTTGATATCCTACCATTATTCGTTTTTCTGGTGTCCCACCATCAAGAATTGATTGTAATGCTTCATTTTGTCTTTTATTTTCTTTACTATATCCCATAATAACCTCTAAAAGTTCACCAATCCCAAAATCTGGTTAATCGGAGCAAAACTTCCTGTAAACTTATAAGTATTACCTTTATACTTAAATACTATGCCTTCTGACGGAACAATTGAAGATAATCCACCAATTGCTTCTAATTTTTCAAGTTGGTGTTTTAACGTAGCCAACTTTTTAACATCTTTACCTCGTTTTACCTGTTTTATTGCCGCAATTACATCTCTTCTTATCTTTTGTACCGTACTATCTCCTGAAACTGCTAAATATCCACTAATATTCTTCAATATTTGTGCACCTACATCAAAAAATAAAACTTCAAAGGGTTTCATATTCTGTTTTACCATTTCTGTTTGGTCATTTTTATCAAATGATAATACCCAGTCTAAAAAATCAGGAAATTTCTTCAAATCTTTTTTAATCGTTGGTATCTTATATGATTTATCAAAGAACGCCCATCTTTTAGTTAAATTAATCAAAACTTTATTCGATATTTTTGCACTATGTTGTTTTGTTGCGTTAAAGATAAATTCTTCCCAAAATGATTGATGATACATAGATAAAGTATCATTATCCTTTAATGCATATTCTTTTTGTAATTTATTTAATCTATTGATAAACCCTGCCTTCTTTTTTCCAAAATCTTGTACTTTAGATACTGTTAAAAATTGAGGTTTACCAATTTTATAATGTTTTTGTACGTGTTGATTAACTTGTTTAATCATTCCTGCCAACATTCGTCCAGAACCTTTAAGTTCTCCAATTGCCTTCCCGCTATCATCATATTCTAATGCTCCGTGAAATACAATCTCTGCTTTATCATAATTGATTACATTTGATGATGCTGGATACATGACTTCAAGATTCATCCAATTCTTACCATTACCAAAAATCTTTTCTTTCTGTGCATCGGATAATCTACCAATTGATTTCCCCAAATCTTTCATTGCAAATACAAAGGCATCTCTAATATCACCTCTACCTGCAAACTTAGATGCTACTCCACTCGCATCCATCGAATTTGCTCCAAAATTCTTTAGTTGACCTTTATTTCTGGCCGTGACTAATTTTCCATCTTTCCAACTAACCATTAAATTTTGACCATCAAGTTTCTCTGTAACATTATCTTCACGACTTAGTTTACCACCTAATCCCAAAGTAATAATATTTTTTAAATCACCAAATGTCAAACTTTTATCATCAAAGGGATGATTCATGTGACCATAGGCTCCACCCATTAATAATAACTCCTTTCCATTATCTTGTTTATCTGTAACTAATAAATTTACATATTCTTTTAAATCTAAATCTTTATATTGTCCTTCATTTTCATCTGGAATATACTTTCCATGAAATTTATCCATTGGAGATAAATCAAGATTTTTTGCTCTTTCTGTATTTTGTCCAACTTCTTCTTCATCAACTCCTGCCGATACAGGTGCCTCAACTTCTACTCCTGTATAGTTTTTACCATCGGGAGTAATTCCATTCCAATTAAGAACTTCCCAACCCAAACTACTCATTATAAATTTTATTCTATCTTTATACGCCTCTATTGGATTTGACCTTCCAAATCTTTCACCGTAAGCCCCAGTTCCTTTTTTACCATAAGCAACTGCTGGAACTATGTTTTTTGAAGTTGTATAATCAAGTCCTGGATCCACTGCAGAATCACTTATAATATAACTCAATAAATCCCAACCAGTATCATTTATTTGTTCATGAGAATACATATTTTCAATCCAACCTTTTGTAACTCGTTTGTAATCCTCAAACCCATCATAAAATGTTGGTGGGCCGTCATCCGTAGGAAACATACCACTATTAGCAACTTCTTTTAATAATTTAGGTATAATATCTGGATTACTAATTAGAAAATTATCATATACCTCATATAATTTACTAAATTTATTGGTCATCATTTGAAATACTCCTTTATCAAAATAACCAAACATCTTTTTAAATAATTTTTCTCTATCCTTTTCATGTTCTGGTGAACCAATAAGTTCTCTCATAGAAGTTCCACTAACTTCCATTCCCCCCACTCTCATTGAAACGTGAGGTGCTGTATGAATGTATCCGTGTTCCTCATATCCAACCATATCATCTCGTTTCTTTGCGTATTTATAATCTTGAAAATATGCTCCACCCGTTAATCTATCAGCGTCTTTTTCACCAAATATGTAGATTACTGCAGTTGTTTCCTCATCAAATTTCTTTAATGTGTTTTTAGCAACATAGGGTGTTCGTTCTTTTATAATACGATTTTTAGGCACTCCCATTTTAGACATATGACGAACTTTTTCTTTAAAATTCATTGGATGCCGTGGTGGTTGTTTTATATCAGATGTAGTGATATATGCTACATCAACTTGTTTTTTTAACCATTCGTAGGTTTTCAAATGGTGGGGCCCAAACGGCTGAAACCGTCCACCGTATACACCTACGACTTTTTTAATTTTTGATTTTTCTTCTATCACATTGGATGTGGCTTCACCTTTCTCACTAAGGGAATATACAACATTTTTAGTATATAAGTCAAGCCCTTTTTCAAGTTTTTCAACAGTCACTCCAGTATCTTTAATTGCACTTTTCTTCTCTGCCTTATCTGTAGTCACATATGTGTCGTATTTATCCCCTGGAGAATGTTCATATTGACGGACTTTTAATTTAAGTTTTGATTCATAATCATTGGGTAGAGTATTCTCAATTCCTAAAAACTTAACTGCTCCTGGTATCAAATATAAAGTCATTTCTCTTTTATTTAAATTCATCATTAACTGACTTGATGTCCAGAGTTTATTCTGTGCTCTAACTAAATCAAATTTAGGCCCTTCTTCTTGTTTATGATTATAAAACGCTGGAAATACCTTCTTGTAATCTTTTTCTTTAGTTAATATCTCTAATGAATTATTCAATCTCACTACAGAAGAATGTCTATCTGATCCCCTATTATATCCTTGTTCTGGATGATAAATTCCGTGATTTGTCTTAACTACGGGTTGTTTTAAATCATGTATTTTAACTACGGGTTTAACTCTACTCGTATTTTCTATTTCAACTAATTTATTACCATCACTAATTAATGTATGTCCTTTAATACCACCATGATATGTTATAAGTGATTCAACAGCATCTTTTAAATTCGATTTAGAAAGTGCCTCTCTAATTCTTGTACCATCTTTAGACATAGCTTTCTTTTTCTTAGCCTTATCAAAATCTTTCTCATCTCGTTTTACAAATAGTGCCGAATTTACTAAACCAATACCTTCTGAATTCATACCTTCCGTCCAATCTGTATCTTGGTCTACCACATAACACAACTCCACACCATAACCACTAAGTTCTCTAACTACTTTTAGATTTGGATTATAATTTCTATCTCTATTCTTACCTATTACAATATCATCACCAAATTTTTTGGCTATTGCAATACATTCATCTACTTTACGATATTCATCATCTTTTCGTTTTTTATCTAATTGTTTTTTTACTTTATTAACTTTCTTTACACTTGGTGCACCACCAATAGATTCTGTTCTAAAAGTTCCAAATTTTGGTTGACCAGTTTTCTTTTTTCGTTTACCACGATTAACTAAATTTTCATCATCTGGTGAATTAACGGGTGTGGGTGCCTGATTATCAAGATAATTTGGTGGATTTAACATCTCGGTTGTAATCTTTTGTTTATCTAACCACTTTTTAGCCTGTCTATTTTTGATTGGTTTTTTAATAAATTTACTAATTCCCTTTTTAACCAACATATTGAATTTTTTCTGTGCTTGTTTAGGTTTTAAAGTAGCATTATTATCTACTAACATAAAATTAGAACCGCCAAACAACCCTTGAAAAAATGCCATATTTTTTTGAACATTATTCCAATATTTTTCTACAATTTCTTCTGGTAAAATTCTATCTCGTAATTTGTTTCTCATTTGTGCAACTTCTAATGAAGTATTAACAAATACCATATAGGTATCATAACCTAAATCAATTAATTTTTGTCGTTCTTTTTTTATATCTTTATATTTGTGGCCTGTACCATCTATGATAACACCGAGTCTACCTTGCGAATATAACTTTAATCTTTGTTTACTCAAAGCTTTAGCGTGTTTTCTCACACCCATATGTGCACTATAACTTGGATCAGTAATCTGTCTAAATAAATCATCTGGCATATTATCTAAATCTTTCGAACCAAAATACTTTTGTAAAAAATTTTCTAATTCAGTATCTTGATTGACAAGTTTTAATCCGTATGCAGAAGTGGTTAATTTATCGGGTATTCCAAACAACCCACCAGCAACATATGACTTTCCACTACCTGGTCCGCCTGCAAGAAATACTGCCTTAAAAATACCTGGGTCATTTTTTCCTTCAAATAAATCATCTGCTTTCCAAATATCTTTTGGGTCTTGTGCCATATCTAAAACTTGTATTCTAGCTTTCGTAACTCCATGTTTTGCTGTTAATATTTTTATTATCTTTTTAGCCTCGGAATGTGATTTAGCCTTTGTATAAAGTATATCTTCTTGTCTCTTACCTGGAGGAATACCCCAAATTACAAATTCTGTTTTACTTTCATCTATATTATCTTCGTCAAATATATTAACTGTTTTATGTATTCTGAATGTAGTTGCTTTTCTACCATTGATAGTTGGCATACCATGTTTATCTTTACCAATATCTTTGATTTTCATTTTCTTGTTTTTAAATCTACCAACAAGAATAGTATCACCAATTTTAACTGGTATATTTATATCTTCCTCTATCAGGGGTTTAGTTAACCATTCAGTTAATTTATTCACTTGTATTTTCCGTTAAGTTATACTGAAAGTGCTCTCTTATACCATCCAAATATAAATCTCTCTTGTTCTGGTTTTCTATTCACTAAATCATAATAGTGTTTTAGACGATAACAACGAACTCTATCTACAGATGGATTATATTTTGACAATGCTGCCTTAGTACCTGGCCCAAATCCGCCATCGACTGATATTTTACCACCCTTACCATTGATTGCACTTTGTAAAATCTTTACTGCTGTTCCTCTACCTTGATTTACACACATATCAAAATAAATATGTTTTAAATTATCAGATACATCATCTATTTTATTCTTATCCCAATAATCTTTTTTATAGATTTCTTTAGCACCTTCTTTAGTAAGGTTCTTGATATCTACATCAGGATAAAATCTCTTTGCTATACCAAAATTGGTTTCGCCACCTAAATCACTCGGATCGTGAACATATCCACCCTCGTGTTCTAAAGTTAAATCAATTATTTCATCAAATGTAGTTAGTGTTTCATTATTTGTCATAAATAACCTCCGTATTAAATCAAATAGTTTTTTTAATATGTTTAAATTTTTCATTCTTCAATTTATCTTCTTGTTTTAATTTTACATCAGGTTTCCCTGTTAATTTATATCCAAGAACTTCTGCATTACTCATCCGCACTCTTTCAAATTCTGCCCTATCCTTCTCATTCAACTCTCCACCAAACCCCTCATGTATCACTCGTTCAAGTTCTTCACCAATCATTCTATGTATAGCTGCTTTTGTTATTTTCATTTTAATCCCACCCTGAATGATTTTTTTCTAAGTGACTATAAATCATAGTAACTATTTTTTTGAGAGTCTGTGCATGTTTTTTTAATTTTGCATCTTTTCTAGTATCAGTATTTCTTCCAACAAACCACTCAAAATTTTCAACTGCATCACCAAGTTCATAATATGCACTTTTAAGATTCATTTGTTCCTTTAACAATTCTTCTCTAATGATTTCTCTTAGTTGTGTTTTAGTTATTTTCATTTTACTTTATTTCCTAACAATTTTACCCATTGGTCGTATTTTAATGAAACTGAACCAGCAGTTATATTACCATAAGTAATGTTATCCATATCTCTCGGTCTACCACCACCAATTGCCTTTAATGCCCTTTTTCTGAAATCATTTGGTATTACATCTTTTCCAAATCTTGCTACTCTTACATCAATCCAAGGATTATGATTAGCTTGTTTTATAACTCTAACCTTTACAGGTATTTTAAGTAGCCTTCTCATATATGGTTTTAATTTTCTTGCGTATTTTGGATATTCTGACCATTCTTCTTTAGAAATTTTTTCATTTACGGATTCTAATCTATCAATATTTCTTTTTCTATCCCATATATTTTTACTATATTTATCACCAATCCATACATTTTTATT
>Ga0208522_1000443_pt1 | contig 28027 bp, 16 predicted proteins | sample ETNtaG_25_FD_185763 | JGI IMG/M metagenome (GOLD analysis project Ga0208522, IMG submission 185763) | Marine microbial and viral communities from oxygen minimum zone, Eastern Pacific Ocean - ETNP201302SV86 (SPAdes) (version 2) | ecosystem: Environmental > Aquatic > Marine > Oceanic ... | reverse complement strand
CGCTGATCGCCCACGAAGTGATCGCACCGCTTCCTGTGAGTGTGGCGGTGAGTGGCAAGTCGCCACTTGCCGTGTTGTTGGTCAGCGTCAGATTCTCGGGTGAATACGAGAGCGTTGGCACCTGGTCTTCCACTACGATGGTAATGGTCGTCGTGTTCGTACCGCCCGAGTTTCGTGCCGTGATTGTGTAGGTCGTGTTGGTTGAGAGCGCCGTTGGTGTGCCTGAAATCTCACCAGTGCCGATATCCAAATTCAATCCTGCAGGTAAGGCTGGACTAATCGAGTAGCCATATACATTGGATGAAGAATCAAGGACGACATACTTGAGGTCGCCCTTAGAATTATCATAATAAGAAATATGCACGCCATTATTAGAATCAAGGGCAATCGAAGTGAAAGAACCAACATTACCTGGTGAATCAAGTGTTAATTTCACCCAACTGCCACTCACATCTGTAGCATACTTGAGGTCGTCATTGGAGGAATCATAATAGGAAATGTGGACATCATCATTGGAATCAACAGCGATTGAGGTGTACCACCCTACAAATACGGTGGTGTCAACCGAAGTAGTGGCCCAAGAACCACTCTTATCGGTCGCATACTTGAGGTCGTCATTGGAGTCATCAAAGTAGGAAATATGCACATTATCATTGGAATCAATAGCGATTGAAGTTTGCTTGCCCACATTCCCAGTGGTGTCAACCGAAGTCTTGGTGAAAGAAGATGCAGATGAACACGATGATGCACAAGTAGCATACTTGAGGTCTCGATTGGTGTGATCATAATAGGAAATATGTACAGCATCATTTGAATCAATGGCGATTGAGGTGTACGAGCCCACATTCCCAGTGGTGTCTACCGAAGTCGTGACCCAAGAACCACTCTTATCGGTTGCATACTTGAGATCGTCATTGGTCGAATCAGAGTAGGAAATGTGGACATCATCATTGGAATCAACAGCGATTGAGGTGTACCACCCTACAAATCCAGTGGTGTCTACCGAAGTAGTGGTCCAAGAAGATGCAGATGAACACGATGATGCACAAGTAGCATACTTGAGGTCGTCATTGGTGTTATCAAAGTAGGAAATATGCACATTGTCATTGGAATCAACAGCGATCGAAGTGAAATAGCCTACATTTGCAGTGGTGTCTACCGAAGTAGTGACCCAAGAACCACTCTTATCGGTAGCATATTTGAGGTCTGTGTTGGAATAATCATAGTAGGAAATATGTTTGTATCCATTCGAATCGATTGCGATTGAGGTGTATTGGCCCACATTGCCTGTTGAGTCGATAATGCCTGACGGGATTGCGCCACCAGTATTGGTCGGCGTTGCTGTTGGTGACATGGCGGTGTTGTTAGTCAAGACAAACCAATCTGGGGAATAAGAGATGTCTGAAGCTTCATCGTAGACCCTGATTCTGATGGACGTCGTAGTCGAGCCTCCCGAGTTGTTCGCATAGATGGTATAAGTGGTCAAAGCAGGGTTTGATGCCGTTGGTGTGCCCCATAGTGTTCCATTAGTCGCACCCAATGCAAGGCCAGTTGGAAGTGCGGGATGGATGGACCATGAGGTTATGTTGCCATAATTGAGAACAGGTTTACTTCCTGAAAAATGGTTAGTCTCCTTGAGAGCGTTATGGTTGTTGGTAGTTTGACCATCGCCAAGTTTTCCCTTTTTACCATCACCCCAACAGTAAATCTCATTGGTGTTCGCCGTGATACAATTGTGCCAGTGGCCCGCATAGATGCTTACTGCTTCTATACCAGAGGCGAAAGATACGGAAGACGGGTTGTTTCTGTTAGATCTAGAATTGCCATTGGCCATTTGACTGTACTCATCATCACCCCAACATTTGACTCCACCATTATCGAGTTTTGCACAAGAGTGCTTACGCCCCACCTCAAGTTCTACCGCTGTGCGCCCCGTGCCAAAGTTTGCCCACTTCACGCCGGGCGTATATTGTGTGGTCTCGCCTCCGGTTCCAAGGTAACCAAAACCCCAACATGTGACGTTTCCATTCGCCATAATAGCACAACTAGAGTATCGTCCTAAAGCGACATCAACGGCTTGATTAGTTGAACTGAAGTAAAGGGCCAGTGTTGGGGAACTCTGAGAGTTAACGTTCCCCGTACCAAGCCGCCCATAACTACCCGTTCCCCAGCATGCAACGTTGCCATCATCAAGAACGGCACAAGTGTGGTAATGGCTGATATCAATTGATACGGCTCTTCGCCCGCCAGGCATAGCGTCGGTGTACACTGGAACAAGGGAGTTACTCGTTCCTCCATTGCCTAATCGTCCAGCACCGCCTCGACCCCAACACATGACTGAACCGTTGTCGAGCAGAGCACACGAGTACTCCATACCCGCCTCAACGGCAACAGCAGGACGAGGTAATGCTACAGTAAGCGTTGGAGAGGTGCGAGATGTAGTTGTGTTGTCTCCGAGTTGACCGCGAATATTTCGCCCCCAGCACATAACTTGCCCGTTGTCAAGGACCGCACAAGTGTGATCTTCTCCTGCGCTAATGTCAACGGCCGTACGGCCGGAGCCCAGTGTGTTAGTGGCTACTGGTGAAGACTTGTCATTTGTCGCTCCATTACCTAGCTGCCCAGAACCACCTGAGCCCCAGCACCGAACGGTACCGTCATCCTTGATTGCGCAGGTGTGGTCTTCACCCAAAGCCATCACATCTGGCTTAAGTTCAAAATCACCAATAGGCGTCAACGTTTGATTATAATCGAGAGTAATGTCTTCACCAAAGTAATTGAGAGGGACAGGAGTGTAATCGTTGATGGTGATGTTGATTTGATCGGAGATGGAGCCGCCCGAGTTGTTGGCCCAAACGGTATAGGTGACTTTCGTTGTTTGTAGTGTTTCAGGTGTTCCAGAAACGGCACCAGTTGCCGTGTTGAACGAAAGCCCAGTCGGCAAGGTTGGGTGGATTGCCCACGAAGTTGCCGTACCACCTGTTGTGGAAGGCGTAGTCGTGGACATGGTGTGATAAAGGGTCAGAATCTGATTCTCCGGAGTATAGGTGATGCTCGATACAGCAACATCGTTGATGGTGATGTTGACTGAGGCAGAGGTCGAACCGGCCGAATTATTCGCCCAAACGGTGTAGGTCACTGCAGTTGTCTGCAAAACTGAGGGTGTGCCGCTAATGGCGCCCGTGCTTGAACTGAACGACAAACCGCTCGGGACAGCTGGGGTGATTTCCCAACTCGTTACAGCCCCACCGCCAACACTGGGCGTATTGGTACTCATGGCCACGCCCTTAGTCAAGGTCATGTTTTCAGGTGAATATGCAAGGCTATTCGGTGCAGTAACTACCCAGAGATTGAATTCCCCTGTCTTAGAGATGCCAGTGGACGCTGTGGCTGTGAGGTTGTATGTGGTATTAGAGCCGGCAACCGTTGGCGTTCCACTGATGGTGCATGTTCCTTGATTCAGTGTTAATCCGCTTGGAAGTGAAGGGGAAATACTACACGTTGCCCCAGTGACATTGGTACGCGTTACAGAACCGGCGTTGTGGCCTTGAACGGTGGCGACATAGAGTCTTTTTCCTGTATTTGTATTGTAGCGATATGCAATGTGAGCATCATCGTTGCTGTCCACTGCGATAGCCGTGTAAACCCCTGCAGCATTCGTGTCGACTGCCGTTGAAACCCAAGAGCCAGTCTTGTCTGAAGTATAGTACAAATCATCATCCACGTTTCGCTCATGAGAAATATGAACATTACCAAGGGAATCATACGCTATTGAATTGAATCTTCCATAATCAGCTGAATTTTCTACGGTTGCTGACGACCATGAACTACCAGTGTAATAGGTGTATTTCAACGCAGTTGCAATTTTATCAAAGTAGGATATGCCTGGTTGATCGGTAGTTGGGTCTATTGCAATATCCAAATCCATTCCACCTGTTGAAGCACCTATGTTTTCGAGGAATGTATTGGCCCAAGAGCCAGAGGTGTTGGTGTAGTAATCCATGTCGTTGTTATTGGAATCATAATAGGCAATGTGGATGTGGTCATCTGAATCAATGGCGATTGATGTAAGAGCTACATCACCGGCGGCTAGGAGGGGCGAGTCTACTGACCACGAGCCGCTGGTCTTTTCTGCGTAGGCAAGGTCGCCTCCATTAGAAGAACCACCGTCTCGATAAACGATGTGGGGCTTGTCATTGGAATCAATAGCAATAGAAGTATATTTTCCACCCGCATTGTCAACGGTGGTTGTTGACCAGGAAGAGCCCCAATTTGACCCAGAAGCCTTGTATGCATACTTGAGACTGCCAGAAGTCGTGGATTTGAAATATGAGACGTGTAACCCATCGTTTGAATCGATGGCGATGGAACAATATTCTCCAACATCCCCATTTGTATCGATGTCATTCGTCTCCCAGTTTCCAGAAGCAGTAGCGTTTGTCGAATGATAGATATTCTCATTGTCATATCGATAGAAGACGATGTGGACTTTGTCGTTACTGTCAATGGCAATGTCGTTATAATAGCCAGAATATCCTGGAGTATACACGCTTAAGGTGCTGTTCACAACACCCGAAGACCAGGCAGTCCAGTTGAATGTCAAGTCAGAAATTGCGCTGTTTTCCGCCACTTCAATATTTGACTCGCTTGGAATCAATTCCCAATCAGCAGGGGCAGAATACATTGGATCTGGAATTGGGGGGTCAAGTTCGCTTGGAACTTCTTCGATGAGCCAAGGCCCTCGGCTAACTTCGATGATTCCCGCTGAGAGAGACATTGAAATCATTAATACTACGAGAATAATAGATTTCATGGATTTAAATCTATGTTTAAACACGTCTTTGTGGGAGTATAATCTCAATAGAAACCCCCCCTCTGCACACTAATAATAGCAAGACCATCAGATGGACATGCGTTTTTCCGTGTAACATTCTTCTCTTGAAGTATTCCATAGTATTCTTTTCCCGAAAATTCGGAGGAGGTACCCATTGAAACGCCGATGAAATTAGTCATCATCCAGAATATCATCTGTTCGAACAATGAATGACAACGCATCCGGATCTTCGATTGCGACAACTCCTCGAATATTGTGGATATCTCGAAGGATTTCAGTAGGCGCGGCTACTTTGACCCGACTGTCTTGAATCTGAATCAAATTTCCGGGAGATGCATGCACGCCCCCTTCGGGCAACCACAACCCAATGGCACCCAAAGTCTTGTGGTGTGATATGACCAAATTCCGTCCATCTTCATCTTCATCTATTCGAAGAACGGTTAGAGGAGATTCGTCAGGCAATAGGCGGTTTGCCGGTTGCCATTCACTCCAAGTTTCATCGAGGGGTTTTGACAATTCAACAGCCTTCTTGTCGATGTCTGCAATCCGTGCTGAGAATTCCCCACTTGCTGCATCATCGATTTCATTCAAACCATCAAGCAATTGCCGTAAATCATCGAAGTTTCCTTCTTCTCGATTGCTGATGGCAGTATTGGCAAGTAGGAGTAGTTCCGCAAGCATTTCGAGGCGCTCTTCCTGTCCGCTTTCAATCGCACATTCCATTGCTTCATCAAGTACTTCAATGGCCAATCCAGGGCAATCTACGGTGAGTAAACCATTGCCAATACTTGTGAGAATATCTGTGGCTGCCGTTTTGTCTGATTGCACCAATGCTGCTGCTGATTTCATATGTGTAATTGCAAGTTCGTTATCGCCATTCAGTTGGCGAGAAATTCCCGAAAGTACCAGAGGAGGAATTCTGTTGCCACCAATGGTTTGGCATTGGCGATCTGATGTTTCAAACAGAACAGCAGCCCTTTTCCAATCATCTGTGGCCATTGAGAGCATCCCCAATTGATGCATAGCTCGCATTTCAGCCCCAACATCATCGATGAGAGTCGCTGAATGCAAAGCCCGCGAAAGATGCAATCGTGCCAAGCCGAGGTTTCCCGACATCTTGGACATAACGCCAAGGGCGGATTCCATTCGATAGACATAGCCAGCCATGGCTCGGTGTGCAAGTTCTGCCATTTCTTCATCTAGAGGAGCCAATCCAAATCCAGTGATTTCCAATACTTCTGCTAGGATTGAAGCCGTTCTCTCATATTCTTGAGAAATGTCATCTGAACTCCCATCAGATGTAAGTGATGAAAGATGTTCATCCAATATTGAAACAGATGAGCAAATTTCGGGTAAAGTACCCAACTTTTTGAGCGTTGATTTCTTGACTTTTTCGCCACGAATCGAACGAATAAGGGCGGCGACCATCTTTCGTTCATCAGATATTGAAGAATCATCTGAATCTTCACTTGGGGACAATTTGGAGGCCAAAAGTGAATCCACCATCCACGTAAGTTTCGCTTGCACATCATATTGTCCTGCTCGGCTGATTGCATAGCGCATTTCAGCCGCACGCACACGTCTTGACAGGCTGCGCAAACGAGTCCGTTGGCCCTTGGAACCAGAATTTGCCAATCTTTGCAAGAATGTAGATGGTGGACATGTTTCAAAGGTCATATTCACTTTGTCGCCTGTCGTTGTCATCTTGAAATCATCAGAGACGAGTGTGACCTTTCGTCCTTCTTGGACCAACTTTGCAGCCAATATCATCAGTGACAAATCGACATCTTGAGGGGAGGCTTTCTCTCCTATTTTTTCTGCCAAAGCCCTGACTTCATCTTCTTCAACATTAATCGTCAATAGAAGATTATGCATTTCTTCTAGAAGGTTCGGTTTTCCATGCCATCGCTGAAATCTGACATTTCGAACTTCATCATGTACCCCTGGTGTAACATGCAAACTCGTAGATTCGTTGTCGAGAATTTTCTTCAAGTCATCAATGAATCCTTCAGGCGCCATTGAACCTATGTGGATGAAACAATTCGAATCCACCACCCATACATGAGCCATGACGATGGCTCTTGTACCTCATAGTTGGTCTTTACCACACAACGATTCTTGACTCAAGAATGATGAACTCAACCGAAGGCCACGTCGAGAACCATCATCACCGAGAATCCGATCATGACACCCATGGTCGCAATGTCCCCATTTCCGCCACGATGGGCCTCTGGAATTAATTCCTCAGCCACAACGAATATCATCGCGCCTGCTGCAAACGCCAGAGCATAAGGGAGGATGGGTGCGGCTGCAATCACCAGTGCGGCACCCAGAACGGCGGCAACCGGCTCGACGGTGGCGGACAATTGGCCCCAAACAAAACTCTGTCTTCGCGACAGTCCCTCGCGCCTGAGGGGTAGAGAGACCGCTGCGCCTTCGGGGAAGTTCTGGATACCGATTCCAATTGCCAAGGCAATGGCGGCACCCACAGTTGCACCAGGCAACCCGGAGGCGGCTGCTCCAAAGGCGACTCCGACGGCTAGACCTTCAGGAATATTGTGTAGAGTGATTGCCGACACCAGCAACATACTGCGGTGCCACGATGTTTTGACGCCTTCTGTTTCTTCGGGGGGCGCGCCCGGATGGAGATGAGGGAGATACATGTCGATCACCCTCATACCCACGCCACCCAACATGAATCCGACCAAAGCCGGGAACCAAACGGGTAGATCTTTTCCTTCAGACAACTCAAGTGCAGGAGCGAGGAGTGACCAGAAACTAGCAGCAATCATCACACCGGCTGCAAATCCGAGCATGGCATCGAGAACTTTGCGTTCAATCTCTTTGAAGAAAATGACCAAGCCAGCACCAGCGGCGGTCATAAACCAAGTGAAAATGCCCGCAATCAAGGCCTGCTCAATCGGGCTGAAACCCTCCATGAAAGTCACAAGGCCCATGGCAATCAAGCGAATCGAAATGACATTGGTTGAAGAACATTCTCAAGAGGCGCGGCCTTGTCCCAGATTCGATGACTCAACGAGTCCTTGAGTGGGCCACGGCCAGATTGCGAGAAGGTGAATCGGTGGCCTTGGCCAGTGTCATCACGTCTCAAGGTAGTGTGCCGGGCAAACCTGGCGCACACATGGCGGTCACCGAATCCGAAGTTTACGGAACCGTAGGAGGAGCAGGTCTGGAACTCAAAGTGATGAATCATCTTCGAGAGATTTTGGAGACTAATGAGGGCCGAATCGAGACATACCAATTGCAGAAAGAGGCTAGTGGAACTGCCGGCACCCCACTCAACAGCCTATGTGGTGGCGTCCTCACCGTCGCGATGGAAGTGATTCAGCCAATGCCGCACATATTGCTCGCAGGCGGGGGGCATTGTGCCCAAGCAATCGCCGATTTGAGTGCACCTCTCGGTTGGTCGGTCTCTGTTCTAGATACACGCCCAGAATATGCTGCTGAAGAATTGTGGCCTGATGCCGAAGAGTGCATTGCTTCACAACCCGAGGAATTTCTTGCCAGAGAAACTACGGAATCCCTTGCTCGCTTCTCACACATTCTTCTGCTAGGTCATGATTGGATTATTGACGAGACTCTACTGATTGGTTTGCTTGAGAGAACAGAAGGTCGACCTCGAATCGGTTGCATCGGATCTCGATCCAAATGGCAAGCCTTTGAGAAGAGTGGTCTAGATTCGGGAATTTCGCAAGAAACTCTCGACACAGTCATTTGCCCTATCGGAGTAAACATAGGTGCTGAATCGCCACAGGAAATTGCTGTTGCAGTTCTTGCACAAATCATTGCCGAAGTCAAAGGGGTTGAACCTGCTTCTGCATCTTGGCGAGAATAACCTGTCCTTCGACTGAACGCTTGCAGGCGCAGGGTTCATTATGCCTTGCAGCATCCCGTTTGAGGTGCAGGTCGTTCATCTTCATTGGAGTCGTGCCAAAATGGCTGTTTATGGGTTCAAGGACCTGTTAATTGCTTGTTCCCGCATGGAAGTCGTCGCCCATCTTTCCATTTCAGAAAATGGAGTTCGACAATTGGTGCGCTGTAAATTTCGAGAAGGATTTGGGCCCGAAGATCTTTCAAATTCAGAATTTCTGACCTTTGAATCGGTCCTGCAGGGAGGGAATGGCTCGCCTCCGATCGTTGTCTTCAATTCCCACCCTCTAGCAATCGCAAGCATTGACTTCCGCGATATTGCGATTCTTCCGCCCTACTCATTTTCCGAGGAGGGTATTTCGATTTCACTTCGTGGCGTACCTAGTGGCATCAGTAATTTCCTTTCTCTGGCCAATCAAATCATGCCACCAGATAGTGTCAAGGTTGTGAACGAGGAGGATGTGGAAATTGGGCCCCGGTCCTTACTTGGTGACCGTCAATGGGAAGTGGCTCAGGCTGCGGTACAATGGGGGTACTATGATGACCCAAGAGGGGTGACTTTGCGGCAGATGGCTGAGCGCCTAGATATGGCGCGCTCAACAATCGGGGAGCATTTGCATAACGCCGAAGCTGCGCTGATGCGTTGGATGGTCGAGCAAGAGTGATTCACTCTTCTTCGTGATTCGTCTCAAGCCCATCTTCTTCGCGCATTAAATCGGTCTTGGCCAGATATGAGCAGCCGAGAAGTGAAGCGATTCCTAATAGCCAAATCAAGAGGGTGATTTCATCGATGAACATAGCATCCCCTCCATCGAAGTTGGTCCAGTAACTGTAGGGTTGCATATTAGTAATCACGGCGTCCTTGAAATCAACTGACTGCTCTTCGGTCATCGACGAGGTTTGTGAGATTTGGAATACGGGTTGGAGATCATCCATCGTCGGATCAACAGCACCGATTCCGCGTGTATCGAGATAGAAATAGGATGTCAGATCACCAGCGATGGCCGCATTCACATTGGGCTCCATTTCCATGACAACAGTGCCACCAAAGTAGATTGGTAGTGCACCAGGGAAGATGTCTAAGACGTTCTCTTGGGCGAGCAACTTCGCTTGGATTGGGTTATCGAGAGGATCGACTGTGAATGTATGTGTGTTGGTTTCAATTCCGTAGACTGAGCCCTTGCCAGTGATTTCGCTGGTAGTTACTGCGTATCCACCCAAATTTGCCGTTGCCGGCATATCCGATGGGTAGTAACTGCCCACAGCACCAGATTGTACCACAGGGTCTAGCAACCCGTACGCGGACGCGTTTCGTGAAGGAGTGCGCCATGGCAAGTGGATGTCTCCATCTTCAGCGATAATTTGGCCGGGTTCATGATTACCGACGGCCCCCGTATACACGGAATAAACCGATGCAGAATCGGTCGAGCATGGGCCATTCACATCTGAATCTCCACAACCAAAGTAGGTAGCGTTCTTCTCCAAGGATGCCCAGCCACTGAGTGGATCTTCCCATCCGAACAGCCATTGATTCACCGTTTGTGTCTTGAATGGTACGACATCGAGGAAAGTTTCCAACAGGGGCTCGAGGAACTGATCGAACACGGTGTAACTGAACAACCAGCGCAGCGCGCTTGCAGAATTGTTGTCCAATCCGTAAATCTGAGCGACTAGGGAATCATTCCATTCGTGAACAGTACCGCCTGCGGCAGGGGTGAAATTTTCATCCATTGGAACCGAATATCCCATGATTTCTCCATAGAGGAAGTCCTGTGCAAAATCACCGATGATGGAATGTTGCCCAGTGAATAGACTGGCTGTAACCTCGGGATCTAAATCGATCAATTCGTTGCCATATACAGTGCTCCACAATGGTCCAAGTTCTGTTCCTACATTGAGGCTTAGCGTGATGTATTCGTGATTAATGGGATCAATTGAACCGAACGCTTCCAAGAACCATTCATCGGCATTCATCTTGCCCGAATCGCCCGCTAACACCATCTCGAAGTCAGTGTCGGCTAGGAACCACGCGCCCGCCCAATCCAGGCCGATGCCTACCAATTCGGTGTATCCAAAGCGAGAGGATTCGTTCATCGTGTATTCGTTGAGAGTTGCGAAGGGGTCATCCTGCGCGCCTTGCAAGAAGTATGTAGAACCACAGAGAATCTTCTGACTGTCGCAACGTAGCAAACCCACGAGTGTCCCATCCACTTCGCCAAACAGCAAATTCTGAAGTGTGGGTTCATCATCGACTCGTACGCCGGTCATCTCTTCCAATCGGTCATTCAAATCATCATGACTTGCCGATTCAAGGTTGGCCCCGCCACCATGTGCAGTGAATCGAGCATTGATGGCATTGTAGATCATCTCATCTATCATTCCAGTCATGGTGACATCGATACCAAATTCACCCTCTGCAGCATAGCCGAACAGTGTTGCGCGATTGGTTGAATTTGTTCCATTGTCTGGTGCCCCGCCTCGAATCATGAGCATTGGGCCAATGTCGCATGTGAGCGCGATGCAGATTGTATCATCGCCGGGATCCTTAGCGTCATACATGACATGTTGAAGGGTGGTATTGGCGAGTTCGGATCCACCCCATCCAATCTCGTTCATCATCGATTCACGACCCGCAGTTGCGATATCGTCACTGGTCCAGATTGAGGGAGCCCGCTCACTCATATCGACGTACATCATGTCACGCGCGTAAGCACCCTTGACAAATGAGGAACCGAAATCGATGGCGCTACCTGCCGCGCCAATCTTCTGCGTATTGTACAAGATGTTGATGTTAGTTAATTCAGTATCACCTGACAAGCCACCAGACCAATCATAGACGTTGTATTCCCGATATGTGAGTGTGCCTGCAGAAGAATCGTGATACAGAACTTCACGCTTGGTGGTCAATTCGTAAGTGATGGGTCCCATCTTCTCGAATTCCATCTCTGCGGAGTCATTCTCCTGCAATTCATCGACGTTGGTAAGATTCCACGCGTAGAATGAACGAGTCGAGACAGCATTGAGCCATTCTTCGTCTTCCCATGTCTCATTGGTCATCACCGTGGCTTCCGAGAGTTTCTCATCGACTACTCCCATGACAAAGGGTGAGACCACGAATAGGTTCATGCTGATGAGGAGAATTCCGACGATACCCAGTGCGATGGCCTTGGCGTTCATGGTTGGGCACCCACGGGTCCAATGAATAAGCAATACGGATGGCGGGGCGTGAAATTCTGAGTGGAAATTTCTGTTTGGACAGGCTCAAGGTTTAACATCCAATCAACGAATCCCCCGTTCATGGTATTCGGCCTTCGCGACAAGGTCTTGATTGGCGTCGGTCTAACCTTCCTTCTGTTGAATCTCACCCTTCTCCCAATCGTTTTCACAGGAGCAGTGCCGGCTGCTGTGGATGAAAAATTCGAAACATTCCCATTGGATGCCGCATGTGGAGAGAATGGAGATTGTTCTACAGTAGAGGCTGATTGGGCAACCTCAACGGCCCAACGCGATTATTACGCCTGGGATGTAACCAATCTTGCCGATGTCATGGACACTGGAGCCACGCCGAACTATCAGAAAATGGGTCCGTTCACCTATGACATCACTTCGACGAAAACACTCATTGAACATGATGAAGATGCGGGAGAATTAACCTACAATCTCGTCAAGTCGTTTGAATGTTCGTCGGATAGTGAGATGCCTTGTGATACCGAAATAACACAATTGAACATCCAATTTAGACCCCAAATCATCGGCGCCACCGGCACAGCGTTCAATGGAATCATGGATCTCACCAAAATTGGCTTCGCCAGCGCAGTGATGAATCAGGATCTCAACACGACGCAAGCCGGAATAGCCACCTCACAATACATCACCTCGGTGACAAACACTGCCGGAGGTACAGGATATGGGACGTATGGTACAGCAGCTTTGGGGACTGCGGAAGCGATGGGGAAGGTGTGCGTAATCATGTGCAATATCCAAGATGGGAATCCTTTGCCTAACCCTGATTGGTCAGAGGGTATCGATGATGCATTGTATTCAACCACGCATCCCCTAGATTCCGGATTCAACATCTCGATGCGCGACCCCTCGGGTCCTGTCGCTTTCATGGGCATGGGTGCTCCAGAGTTCTTGGTCTCAGACATCATTGCAGACCCCGCTAATTCCACCACGGTGTATCGTGCAACAGCGTACGGATATATGGCCACGATGATGATTGATACGAATGGGGATGATATTGTCGATACAGAAGTCCCAGATTATCCCCAAACCCTGATTCGAGATTGGTCCCTATATGTCCTCACTGGGTCAGAATTCCAAGAGAATGGGGGTGGTTCAGATTTCACCGACAGCGAGGATATTGGCGAACGATTGGATCATTTGCTAGATATTGATTTCTCTGATGTCGACAATCTGAATCTGATGATGAATGGAGACGGGACCGACACCCCTCTCGGTTTGCTGGCCGAGAATGCAGATGGAACCGGCTTTGGTTTGGCAACGTTCCTTGGCATGGATGCAACTACTGCAATGGGGACCTTCGGACTGGATCAGACGCAATATGATGCAATTTACACTTGGGCCAATGGTTGGGCGACCTCGGCGACCTCAATGCAACTGGCACTTATTGGAGGGACGGGGGCCGTCAATGCGGGCCAATTTGTCAACACTACATTTGGTGCTGAAGATCCCATCAACGGTGGTTATCTCGAACGAAGTCTGAATCTAGGTGGATTGTGGGAAACCATGTACGCCCTACCTGCTGTCAATCTCACGCCTGAACAATCCGCGAATGTTCTGTATGGCCCCCTAGGATTGACCACCCGAACCGGAGCGAATTTGTTCCTTTACGGGGAATTGGTGGGCAATACACCACCAGTTGATTTAGCCACGCTGCAGCCCGCAGAACCAGTGGCTTGGAACACTGAGACAATTGCCGCTTTATACGATATAGACACGAATGCTGCAAGCGCAATGCAGACTTTAGTCATGGGTCCAATTTTCGAAAATTTCGTGCCAGATTATTTGATGGATAAATTCGGAACCACACCTTATCTCACACAACCTGTCAACAACTGGCTCTACGGTTGGCACGATCCAGTCAGTGCATACTTAGCATCAGGAGATGCAACGGACATGAGTGTGGGTTGGGCATCATTGGAAGCAAACGCGACATACTACGGTTCGAATGGTGTGCCCAACGGAGATGGTACGAATTACACCATCTGCACGGGAGAAAATCCAGCGTGCGACAAAGGTGAGATGATTGAGCAGGATGGTTCGACCCAATTGTCGTGGCGAAACGATGCAATGTTGGCAGCTACATTTGGAATCATCACACCCGAGGAGTTGAGTGGAGCCACTGGTGGATTCATTGCCGGTGAGGGAGATAAAGTCGACGTGTCAGGATATGCAATCGCTGATCTCGATTGCTCAGGAACCAGTTCAGTCAAGAACATCCCCGTCGATGTCTGCACCGCATCTGTCGAACCAACAAGCAGATTGATTCAGGCAAAATTGCTGAAGACATTTACTCTTCTAGACGCTACACCAAGTGCCCTTCCCGTGTACTTGGGCAGCGACATTGAAGTCAAGTCAGAACAACTCTCAGGGCTAATTATCGCCGGAGAATCAACCACCACATTCTACCTCGATACACGGGATGGAAATGACATGGTAACGCCACCCACGATGGATGATATGGTGCCGGTGTTCCAGATCGAATCCGCATCGATGATTGGTGATGATGATGCGGGGGAAATGGAGAGTGCCATCGTACAGAATCAGAATTATTTCACGTTCTGGTCGAACTTCGACACGGGGCTAGATTTCATCCCACTTTTCTTGTGGATTTTTGGATTCAGTCTACTCCTCTGTCCAGCTATTCTACGCCTCTTTGATTGAAGGGCCCACAAAGGAACATTCAAAGTCAAAATTACCTACCACACGAACATGGAAGAACACATTGAGTTTAATCCAAGTTTTACGATGTTGACATTGGCCCTCGCACCCGGCGAGAGTGTGAGAGCCGAAGCCGGAGCGATGGTTTGTCAATCCGGTGTAGAAATGAAGACCGGGATGAGTGGCGGAGGCGGCATTGGTGGCTTCTTCAAGAGTATGGCGAAATCTGTATTCACGAGTGAATCATTCTTCCTCAATACCTTCACTGCAGGAGCCAATGGTGGTTGGGTCAGCCTTGCCCCCGGATCTCCTGGCGACATAGCATGGTTCGATTGCCAGCCTGGCCAGAACCTGTTTATCCAGAGCGGATCATACCTAGCCAGCACTCCAAATGTGGAAACTGACACGAAATTTCAAGGATTCAAGGGCATGTTTACTGGTGAAAGATTATTCTTCATCCGAGCGTTTACCCAAGCCGGAGCGGGTCGTGTCTACTACAACTCATACGGTGCTGTCAAGCAGATTCAAATTCAGCCTGGGCAAATCGTCACCGTGGATACGGGGCACGTCGTTGCATTCACAGATGGTGTCGACTACCAGATTGGTAAAGTCGGCGGAATGGGTTCACTGATTTTCGGTGGAGAAGGATTGGTCATGCACTTCTCTGGCCAAGGCACTGTTTGGGTTCAGACTCGGAATATCGGTGCTCTTGCTGGAGTGTTGGCTCCATTCTTCCCGCCAAGCCGTGGATGAGCAGTTTTTGAGGACATCGCCCTACGGGCGAATCATCAAAGGTCGCCCGTGACAGGGTCGCGATGTTCGCCATGTCAATCCATATCCGAGTCCCCATGCTTCCGGGTGCTGGGAAGGAGGCGTGGCAAGCCAATGTCAATGGAGAGGCTTGCGAACATCTGGTCGAAAGCAACGCCATCCTTCTCGATGTCTTGCGTGACCAAGTCGGTACACTCGGAGTGAAGCGTGGATGTGACATGGGGACCTGCGGGTGCTGCACTGTTCTGCTTGATGGCCAACCACGTCTCTCCTGTCTGTGTTTGGCCAAGGAGGCTGAAGGCAGCGACATCACGACGGTTGAAGGATTAGCTGACGGACATCACCTACATCCAATTCAACGGTGCTTCGCCGAAGCCGGTGGAAGTCAATGTGGCTTCTGTACCCCTGGATTCCTCATCGTTAGTAGCGCACTCCTCGATGAAAACCCAGAGCCGACGCGTGATGAAATCAAGTGTGCCATCGAAGGCAATCTCTGCCGATGTACCGGATACCAGCAAATTGTCGATGCGGTCGAAATGGCTGCAGCGATGAAGCGAGATGGCGGCCAATCCCAAGATCCAACCGGGCCGAAATCAGATCCACACCCAGTGGGTCCAGACGAGCCCTCGCTCCCACCAGGGAGTTCAAAGTGAGGTTGGACCATGAGCAAGGGATACCGACAAGCCCCAGGTAAAGGTGGGGGCAAGAAACGTACAGACGGCAAACGTGTCGCTGGCAAGCAGGATTTCGGCGTACCTGGTTCAGGAGGCTCTGACCCGCATTCCAAACTTCAGGACCTTGACTACGTTCCAGAATCAGAAGGGGGGCGCAAGAAGCAGCCCCGAGGACCTCATGTCCATGACCCCCACATCACTGGAACGACAATCGGGAAATCCACCCCGCTGGTCGATGCCAATTGGAAGATGACCGGCCAAGCCCAGTTCGGAGATGATATTCGACTGCCGGGCGAACTTATCGGCAAGATTCTGCGATCACCTCACCACTATGCCATCATCAAATCAATCGATACGTCTGCTGCTGAGGCTATGGAAGGTGTGTTCGCCGTCGCCACAGGAGAGGATTCTGCCAACTCGTTTGGCGTACTTCCTGTGACCAAGGATGAACATGCTATGGCAAGAGAGAAAGTTCGGCATGTAGGCGATTTGGTCGCTTGTGTCTGTGCAATCGACGAGGCGACGGCAATTGATGCAATGAATTCAATCTCAGTCGAATACGAAGTTCTCCCAAGCATCCACGACATGGAGGAGGGGTTGTTGGATTCGGAGAATCCGATTCACGACCGAGGCAAGTACCACATTGGAGAATCCAATGTTCAGAAGCGTGTATTCCAGCAGTTCGGAGACCTCGATGGGATGGGGGCTGCACCGTTTCGACACGAGGCTGATTGGGAGGTTGCAGGACTACACCACGGTTTCACGGAGCCCCATGCTGTAGTCGCTCATTGGGACCCAAGCGGTAGATTGACTGTTTGGAGTCCTCAGCAAGTCCCTCATTATCTGCACCGAGCGTTGTCATCGGTCCTCGACATCCCTATGCATCAAATCAATGTCCATCGAACCTTTGTCGGCGGGGGTTTCGGAGGGAAATCCGATCCATTTCCTCATGAGATGTGCGCCGCTATTCTTGCTCGAAAATGCGGTCGTCCTGTTCGCATCAACTTCGACCGTGAGGAGGTTTACTGGATTAATCGTGGACGACACCCTTCACGAATCCAGATGGGAGTATTCGCCGATGATGAAGGGCGAATTTCAGGCATTGAGACTGATGCACTGATTGACGGGGGTGCATTCGCATCCTTTGGACATGTAACCACTTACTACAACGGTGTGCTACACACTGCGCCATACGAGATTGGTGGCTTCAACTACACCGGGGCTAGAGTTTGGACCAACAAGCCCGCGAGTGGTGCGATGCGTGGCCACGGTGCGGTTAACAGTCGCTGTGCTGTAGAGGTTGGAATCGATGCGGTGTCTGAACAGATGGGCGTAGATCCCATGACCTTCCGCCTTGCCAATCTACTGCCTCCTCACAGTCGAACAATCACTGGATTCCGTATCACCAGCACTGGAATGCGTGAATGTCTGGCCAAGGTTAGAGAGCAATCAGGTTGGGATGAGAAGTTCCGCAAAATGCCACCCGGTAGAGGAATTGGAGTTGGCTGTGGATTCTTCATTTCCGGCTCAGGACTACCCATTCATTGGGACCCCGAGAACTTCCCCCATGCTACCGTCCACCTTCAGTGTGACATGGATGGGGGCGTCACAGTTCACACCGGTGCTGCAGAGATTGGCCAAGGGAGCGATACTGCAGTCACTCAAGCTGTTGCAGAGGTTCTGGCTCTACCATTAGACATGATTCGAATTCGCAGCAAGGAGAGCGATACAGCGCCAGTAGATTTGGGCTCTTATTCCAGTCGTGTGACATTCATGAACTGCAATGCAGCCATCCGAGCCTCAATTGAACTCAGAGACAAGGTAATCAAAGCCGCTTCCGAGATTACTGGTTACCATGCTGATGTTCTGGTTGTCGGTGATCGGCGAATCTACTACAAGCACGATCCGGCAGTGGGTGTATCCTGGTTGGAAGCCGTGCACAAAGCACAGGCTGACGTGGGTTCACTGATTGCATCTGGCGCCTATAGAACGTCCCCCATGGGCGGTGTTCACAAAGGTGCTGCAGCAGGATTGGCCCCTGCTTATTCCTTCTCAGCCTATGTAGCAGAAGTCGAAGTAGATGTGGAAACTGGCTTTGTCAAAGTCGTCAAAGCATGGGCTGCACATGATTGTGGAAAAGCCCTCAATCCGTTGGCGGTCAAAGGACAAATCATCGGCTCATGCCACATGGGCATGGGCCAGGTACTTTCTGAGGAAATGAAGTATGGCCGCGATGGACATCTGATGAATCCCGACTTACTCGATTACAAAATCATGAGTGTGCATGAGATGCCAGAAGTTGTTCCAATTATCGTCGAGAGCAATGATCCGGAAGGTCCGTTTGGTGCAAAAGAGGCTGGCGAAGGGCCGCTGCTTCCAATTCTTCCTGCCGTCTGTAACGCGATTTACGATGCGATTGGCATCCGAATCGATGAGTTGCCGGTTACTCCCGACCGACTCCACAAGCAGATTGAGAAACGTTGCAAGCAGTTGGACATCGATGACCCTCTGGACTTACCAAGCCCAAGATTTGAGGCTGGTCCATTGGAGCAACGATTGGCGGAGCGTGCAGAGGCCCATGCCTTGCGCGACCATCTGAGGGATATCCAAGAAGATCGTTCATCATACGTGAACGGCGTTCTCTTCGGTTTCGACCCAGATGTTCCAATGTCTGAACAAAATGAAGGATGGAGAGAATCCGTGACGCCGACAGCTGAGGATTTGACCGATTCCAACAAGCGCGCAGCAAGAGCGTGGAGTCATGTCGAGAGAAGACACCGGGGTGATTCCTGATGCGTATGCCTCCCTTCACCCTACATACTCCAAACAATCTGGCCAAAGCACTGGCTTTGGCTGCCGAGTTGGATGAATTCGATTGGATTTCAGGTGGCACCGATTTGCTACCCAATTACAAGTGGAAACTCAATTCAAAACCAGATGTTATTTCCCTATCAAAAGTGCAGGAATTGACGGCACTTTCAGGCACTGTAATCGGAGCAATGGTTCGAATTCATGATTTGGTGAACAGTGACGATGTTCATCCTCTAATTCGAGAGACAGCGGGCACGATTGCTAGTGTGATGATTCGTCGTTCTGCCACCGTGGGAGGCAACATCTGTCTGGATACTCGATGCTATTGGTTCAACCAGACCGAGGAGTGGCGAAGAAGCATTGATTGGTGCCACAAGTGTGACTGTGATACAGATGCCGATTGCCGAGTAATTCCCAATCAGAACACCTTGTGTGTGGCCACTTACCAAGCGGATCTCGCTGCGGCATTCATTGCACTTGATGCAACCATCCATCTGGCCAGTGCAGCCGGGGCCCGTTCTATGCCATTTGCAGATTTCTTTGAACTCGATGGGATGACGCGTAACGTGCTCAAGCCTGGAGAACTCGTGACTCACGTCACGCTCCCAGACGATGCAAAGAATTGGCAAGGTGCCTACCAGAAATTGCGACTTCGTGAAACATGGGATTTCCCAGAGGCGGGTGTCGCTGCAGCATGGAAAATCGATGGAGGAAAACTGTCCGACCTTCGGGTTGCGACCACAGGATGTGAGAGTATTCCTGGTGATCACAGTAACCTTGCGAATGATGCGCTTGTTGAATGGGTCGGCAAGGAGAGCGTGCGTGCTTTGGCAGAGGATATTCGAAAGGCGGTCAAACCAGTGAGCAATACCTACTTCCCACCTTCTTACAGACGCAAGATGCTGCGAGTTCTGGCCCGTAGGGCGATGGCGCCCCTTGAGGACATGTGAGGGTGAGATTCATGCGATATGGTCTACAGGTAACTGTGATGGAAAGGCAAAGAATGGGTGCCGCACTGTGTGTAATTACACTTCTTGCATTCATGCCCATCCCCGTTTCTGCACAGGATGCGCCCATTGGCTGGGAGATGGGGCTTGTCTACGAAGGAGGTGCCTCTGAAGATGATCCATTTACATTGGGTGAATCTGAAACCTCCATTCGATTCTGGATTCGCAATGACAATGTAGCAGGTGATATCGAAATTTCCCTAGAATACGACACGTCCTCGGATGGAGCAATCAATGGGGAAGAAAGTGTCACGGTGGGCAGTGGTACCAATGATACGTTCACAATTCAATTGACTGGAATTGATGTGTGGAATATTGCCGCAGGAACAATGTACGACTTTGAGATTGATGGGGAATTGGTATCGTATATGGGGGCACCTGTTGTTGCCCCAATCTCTAGTCAGAGCGCGGATGGGGATGCGATTGTCCCAGAGTTACACCGCTGGGATGTGGACATCGATGACATCGGCCATCCCGTGAATGCAGGCACTGAATTCAATCTTCACCTGGACATCAAAAACGCAGGAAATACTGCCGATTCGATTAGTACGTTCTCCTTGGAAGACGATTGCCCGGTTCTGACGGCTGATGACGGGCCCCTTGACGAGGTGAAGGGGCAACTGACACAGCCGGGAATCATCAACGAAGTGACATTGATATTCGATGCATCTTCGACCCACCCAACTCGAATGTGTGAAATCGAAATTACAGTTCGATCTGCAGGTGTCGCAAATGGTGGCCTCGGGGATTCAATGAACAATGCGGAAATTGATATCGAAATTGAAGCCCGACCGGTTGGAGCTCAGCAAGATCAAGATGATGCAAGTACGGATGACGATGACGGGCCGCAGAATCAGGATCAAGTCACCTCAGACAACTTCCTGATGTTCCCAACTCTAGTCACTCCTATGGCTATCCTTTGGGCGGCTCTCATGCGGGCGCGCGAGGAATAACTCATTACGGCCTAATTTCGCACACTTTGATGAGTGCCCTTTACACAATGATACGGAAGGGGTCGACTTGAAACTCCTTGAGAATTGCTATTTTGACCTTACTCGGCTTGCAGCAACCTATATTTGCACAATGTGATTGCCGAAGGCGTTGGTATAGTGGAGCCTTGGCTTCATCGAATACAAAGGTGAGGAATGACAGTGGAAGAAGACCAAGGTGAGCGCAGCCGATTCGGCCTCTACATCGCTTCATCTCTGGTCATAATTCTCCTCTTGACTCTGGCCCTTCCAATGGTGTTCTCAGCCAACAAGCAAACGGCATATTCTGCCTATGTGTTCGAATCTGCTGAAGATGAGAATATGCGTCTCGCTCAACTCAATCTAATGGCAGATACCCTTGGAGAGACAGGAGACGATTACACCATCGCCAATACGATGTCGACGCCAATGCTGGTCAATGATTGGCAGAACCCTCACAGAACAATGCTGACCATCATCGCTCCCGAGAAGCCAATCGATGAAACTGAGGCGAACAAGATTTACGAATTCGTCACCGAGCGTGGTGGTAAAGTCATCATCGCAGCAGACAACACCAACGCAAATCGTGTCGCCGCCAAATTTGGCGTTACCTACTTCGACGACCCCATGTATGACATCGATCATTACTGGGATGAATACGATGTCGAAGGCGATGCTAATCCACCGAATGCGAAGAACGTGTGGAGTCTAGCCTCAATTGAGCAATCTCTGACCGACCCAGATGGTGACGGAGTTGGTGTGATGTCTGAATTTGGACAAGACAGAGGGTGCGAGGCATCTCAACTCACGCAGCATCTCTACACCGAATGTAGAATGCCTTTGATGTTCCGTGAGCCAACTGGAATCAAGGTTGAAGATCATTGTCAGAACTCAGAATACGCATGTGAAGTGAAGGTACTCGCCCAGGCAAGTGTCTCGGCATTCATCGATGTGGCTGGCGATGGCGACAGTGGGAATACACTGAACCCTGCACCCGGTGATCTTGCACTAATCGTGAGAATAGACTTCCCCGGTATTGTAGCACAGGATTACAAGAAGGACAACTCGGGTTCTCTCTCTGACATCGATGTGACGGGGTCAATCCTGTTCGTCTCTGACCAGACTGCCTTCAGTAATCGCCTCTGGGACTTTAGCGAAGCATCAGCCACTGGAATGCGCAATGAGTGCGATGTTGCAGATTCGTCCTGCTGGCAAGGAAGGCTCACAGGCAACACCCTGTGGGATGGTAACAAGCACTACTTCCGCGCGGTCATTTACTCAATGATGGAGTTCGACAATCAGCAATTGTCCAATACCGTCAAACTCTCACACTCTAACTTCCATATCGTCTTCGATGAGAGTCGCCACGTTACCGGTGTCCTCAGTGCACCATTCACCGATGCAATGGCCACAATCGTGTTGCTAACCAGTGACGCATTCCTGAAGTGGCTCATAATTCTCAATATCCTGCTCCTGCTTCTGGTAGCCATCATGGTCGTTCCAGAGAAACCCAACTGGCGACATGTCTTCGATTTGACCAGATTCAGAGAACGTCCAGAAAAACTAGATCCTGCTACATATCGCCAACGTGTTCGAGAATCGCTGATGTCGAAAGTAAGAATTTTCTACGATATAACACGAGATGAAATGGCCCTCAAACCGCCTGCTGAAGTGCAGACTATGATTGGCAATCCCCGTCTTGTAGAATTGGCTTACAGCCAGAACAGAACCTATTCCCCCCAGGAGTTGCGAGAGCTTCTCCAAACGATCCGTCGATGGGGGAAGAAGCAATGATGAGAATCATATGAAAAAAGGAGAGTGAAGAGAAATGCAAGCACCACCGCCACCAGGCGGAGCACCCGTAGCCCCGGCCGCACCTGCGGCCCCTGCGCCGGCACCAGCCCCAGCCCCAGCCCCAGCCCCTGCACCCGCACCCGCACCAGCACCTGCGGTTGCTGCACCGGCACCGGCTCCGGCTCCTGCCGCCCCGCAGACCCCGAGACACCAGAGCACCCCTGAAGTTCGCGAGAGACTCGCGGCTGTAGGCGCAATCGGACAAGCGATTGGCGCTGAGGTTGCCAAGGTGATTATCGGTAAGCAACACGTGATTGACAACGTGATGGTCGATATTCTGAGCAACGGCAACCTGCTGTTCGAGGATTATCCTGGACTAGCGAAGACTTTGATGACGAATACGTTCGCCGATGCACTCGGTTGTGATTTCAAGCGTGTTCAGTTCACACCTGACTTGCTGCCAGCTGACATCACAGGAACGAACATCTATGATGCAAAGAAGGGCGAATTTACATTCAAGCCCGGACCAATCTTCTGCAATCTACTGTTGTCTGACGAGATTAACCGAGCCCCACCCAAGACACAGGCTGCTCTGCTTGAAGCTATGCAAGAGAAGCAGGTGACAATTGGTACGGTGACGCACAAGTTGCCAAGCCCGTTCTTGACCATGGCGACCCAGAACCCGGTTGAGCAGGAGGGTACCTACCCACTGCCTGAAGCCCAGTTGGATCGATTCATGATGAAGATGAGTGTCGGTTATCCCGACCGAGCGGATGAAGACGAAATTCTCGCCCGACGTATCGCCCGTAAGAAGGACGCCGTTGACGTGGAAGTCATCACTGACCCCGCTCGAGTTGTAGCCATGCAGCAAGCCATCGAAGACGTTTACGTCGACCCGGCTGTTCGCATGTACATGGTTGAAATTGTCGCGCGCACCCGCGAGGACCCTCGTGTTCTCGTCGGTTCCTCGCCACGTGGTTCACAGGCTCTGCTCAAGACAGGGCGTGCTGCAGCTGCAATGCGCGGTCGTGACTTCGTAACCCCTGACGATGTGAAGGCAGTGGCACCGCTTGCGGTCAGCCACCGTCTCATCCTCAAGCCTGAGCACCAGATCAAGGGTCTGGAAGCGCAAGAGGTAGTCGAGGCAATTCTACGAGAAGTTCCAGTACCCACGGTCTGATTGAAAAATGGACCGTTTCGCGTGAGGAAGGAGGAGTTAACCAATGGCATGGAGTCGTAAGTCGGCAATGTTCGCGAGTCTCGCGACAGCGTTGTACTTGCTAGGTCTCGTTCTGCGTAATTCGCAGCTTGTGACCGTTGCTGTGGTTTTCCTATCGTTCCTTACATGGGCTGCTCTGCGTGCAGCGCACGCAGATGTTGCGGCGACCGGTCGGCGACTCGATGAAGAAGAGGATTCTGAGGAGGCTCCGACGCTAGCATCGCTTTCAGCGATGCGAAAAATATCCGCGGCACGCATCTTCGAGGACGGCGAGATCCAAGTGACACTTCGCCTACAGAACCACTCTCCACTCTCCAAGATTCTGGAAGTGAAGGATACCGTCCCCGAAGTCATGCGCATCAAGGAAGGCGCCAACTACATCCTCATGGAACTCGGCCCTCGTCGAGAGACGCTCATCGAATACGCCGTGGAGTGTCCACTACGTGGATTCTACACTCTAGGTCCAGTCAGCATCCGTGTGCAAGACCCATTCGGTCTGTTCCACAAGGAGAAGGAAATTCACGTCTACGATGACTTCCTTGTTTTCCCCAAGACGGAGGATCTCAAAGAAGCATTTGTCAAGAGTCGGGTGCCAAAGATTTTCACAGGTGCAGTCAACATCCGACAGCCTGGCGAAGGTTCGAATTTCTACAACCTACGTGAATACATTCCTGGCGACCCCATGCGTAAGGTCAACTGGAAGGCATATGCACGATCCGGGAAGATGATGGTCAACGAATTTGAACGGGACGCTGTCAGCGATATCATTCTGATTGTAGACAGTCGTTCAATCGCTGAAACTGGACCGGTGAGCCGCAATTCGTTGGTCTATAGTACCAGAGCTGCCGCCAGTTTAGCACAATACTTCCTGAGTCGACGTGACTCAGTTGGTCTGGTCATCTATGGTAGTGACATCAACAGTGTAGATCGAGACACCGGCAAGAAGCAACTGTATGTTCTGCTGACCAAACTAGCAGGGGCAGCCGCTAAGGGCAACACCCCCCTACAGGTTGTCACAAACCGAATCATGCCACATATCAACAAAGGGAGTCCAATCATCATCCTGAGTCCACTTGAAGGGGACCCGACGTTGATCAATGCAGTTCGGGACTTCCGTGCTAGAGAATTCGATGTGACTGTACTCAGTCCATCCAGTCTTGAGTTTGAGTTTGATGCCAAGCGCCTCGACAGAACTGGTTACGAAGTGATGAAGACAGAACGGGATATTTTGATGACGGAACTCCGAGGACTTGGGGCATTCGTCATGGATTGGGAGCCAGATATGCTGCTCTCAACAGCACTTGCAGGCGCAAGAGGATTCTGAGGTGAAGAAATGGTTGCAGGAAAATCCGCAGATACCGCCCACCTGTATGAGGGGAAGGTTGCGCGTGCCGCTGCGCCTTCTCGAAAGAAACTCGCTGGCAAAATGAAAGCCGGCGGTGCGGAAGTGCCTGATGATGCAGTTCCCAAAGTTCACATTCCTACCTTTGTCGAGAGTCTCTTTGGTGGCCCATTGGTCCCCAAGATGAAGTTCTTGCCAGCAGATCGAATGGTGCAAACTCTCCAACTAATCGGTGGTGGATTGATGATGTTACTCGCAGTGCTAACCTATCTGGTCACCCCGGCCGATGGTACGTTCTGGAATGGATTCGCCCTCTGGATGGGATTCGACGCATTGGGTCAGATTCTGCACCTGTTGATTGTCATCGCTGCACTTGGAGCGGGATTCTTCGGTATTTTCCGTCGGGATGCCCGCGGCTTGCTAATCTCCTATGTCTTGTTCATCGTCATCTCATTGCGATTTGCGGCATCCAAAGACACCTTCGACACAGGGATACTCGCCGAAGTGGGTGAGTTCTGGACCAAGCAACTTATTGTTCTCTACGCAGTATCATTGGTCATGTACATGGAAGTGACGAATGGAATCATTCGATTCTCAATGCTTGACACCAGTATCCGTACTGGAGAAGTGTACGTGATGAACGTCAAGAAGGTGTTGAGTCGATATCATATCAGTCTCGTTGTGACGCCAATTATTGCTGCTTTTGTTGCGTCCTGTACTCTGTTGATCAATGTCATCATCCCATGGTTCTTTGAATTCTTTGACAAGGAAACATCCGTCCGACTATCACAATCTGTTGAGTTGACCAGTGTCTATGGTGTGGCCCTTGGCACGATGTTTGTCTTCATACTAGTCGCAGCATTGTTTGCTGCAAACATCCCATTGCGAGTACAGCAGTGGAGAGAAGCCGCCGACGATTGATTGTCTACTGAGTCAGTAGATCTAGTGCGGTGCAGAGTGATTGAATTGATTGCTCTGTCTGATTGGCAGGAACCGTCGCGTGGATAGCGTGGTCACGCGGTTCTTCATCACTGAACTGTAATTGAATATCCGACTCAATGGCAAATGATTCGATTTGATCGCGAATGGACGAATCCTCGCCAATCCCCTCGCCGACAAAGCACAATATTGAGAGCGGTTCACCCAATTCGGGCGTCGGTAGGCTGGGTTTCTCCGATAGAATTCGCTTGGCACGTGCAGCCATTCTACTGGACACCAGAAGACGCACACGGCCCGGCTGAGCTCGAATGCTGGCCACACGAATCCGAGCACGCCCCAATGCAGACATTGCATCGCTCACGCTTTCGGCCAGTGATAATGCGCTTGAAAGTGACCATGACAAGGAGATTAGATGGGGCAGGCATCCCACAGCGCGAACAGCAGGAGTTTCCAATCGAATCGAGGGGCCAATGATGGTTCCATCGACCTCTGGACTGTGGAGAGGACGGAGATAGAGGGGGATACCTGGTTCCCTCAGGGGTTCGACGGCTGAAGGATGAAGCATGGGTTCGCTGAACAGGGCAAATTCTGCAGCCTCGGTATAGGATAGATTCGACAGGTTTCTCGCAGGTAGTGTCCAACGTGGAGATAGTGTAAGGACGCCTGCTACATCACGCCAGATGGTGACACTTGAGGCATCGAGTGCTGCCGCAACGGCGGTAGCCGTCAAATCTGAGCCACCTCGACCCAATAGGGCGTATCCATCTTGAGTCACGCCATACCACCCAGTGATGACTGGGACAGCTCCTGCTGGAATCTCTAGGAGTTGTTTGGTTTGGTTCGCGTCAATTCGAGCATCCTCGCCCCGGCCAATCAGCCGGATTCCTGTCTCTTCAGACCATGCCGGAACGGAGGGGATGCCTCTCGCATCCAATGCAGCTGCAATAGCGATACTGGAAAGGCGTTCACCACAAGCAAGCGCGTCCGCACGTACTTCGATATCTGGTTCACGGTAATGTGAATCAAGTGAATCGGCTAAGTGGTGCAGAGTTTCAGCAAATCGTACCGCCCAAGGTGATGATGCAACCTCTGGAACTCTCTCGATGTGTTCCAATTCAATCGATGCGGTGAAGGCTGAATTTGAAGGAGATGATCGATAATCAATCTGTTCGATGAGGCGATCTGTGATGCCACTGAATGCAGAGACAACAACAACTGCACGTCCTTCAGAGCTACGGATTCGTTCAACCACAGCATCGATATCCTCAATTGCGGAAAGACAAGAACCACCAAATTTGTGGATGTGAATATTCAACTCCACTCCTCCCTCAATTGCAACAAATCGGCAATGATGATGCGGCAGACGGCTTCGACCACAGGGGTGGCTCGAGGTGCGATGACAGGGTCGTGACGACCTCCAATTTGCAATTCTCTCATCTCCCCAGAAGGAAGATGCAATGTCATCTGCGGAATCGAAATGGAGCTTGGAGGCTTGAAATGTACGCGGACCCTCAATGGTGCCCCTGTGGACATCCCGCCCAGTGCACCATCTGCATCTTCACCGATTGGAATCTGCTCTGGGCCCCATGCATCATTGTGTTCGGAACCGTGCATTGTCACTGCCTCGCGACCTCGGCCGAATTCAACTCCGCGGGCACCTGGTATGGCCATCAGACCTCGAGCAAGTGCAGGCTCAAGTCCCTCGAACCATGGTTCGCCGACCCCCAATGGCAAATTGGATACCATCGCCTCAACGCTAGAGCCGATGCTATCACCTGACTTGCGAAGAGATTGAACTAGTTTGATCATCAGTTCTGCCGCTCCAACATCATTACAGTTCAGAATCGAACAAGCCTCACCTTCGCCGGGTTTG